>Ga0209050_1000239_pt1 | contig 119530 bp, 93 predicted proteins | sample Araplavi_mTSA_r2_FD_184276 | JGI IMG/M metagenome (GOLD analysis project Ga0209050, IMG submission 184276) | Arabidopsis root microbial communities from North Carolina, USA - plate scrape MF_Cvi_mTSA_r2 (SPAdes) (version 2) | ecosystem: Host-associated > Plants > Roots > Endosphere | place...
GCTTGAGCCGCGCTTGCGCGCGGTTGCCGACTAACAGTCGGCACTACGAATTGCTACGGGCCCATTGGGATCTGGATACGTCGGGTTTTTACGGGCCCATTGGGATCTGGATACGTCGGGTTTTTACGGACCCATTGGGATCTGGATGCGTCGAGGGGTGTTACCAGCCCATTTGGGATGTGGATACGTCGGGTTGTTGCGGGCCCATTGGGGTGTGGATCACGCCGCGCGCAAGGCCATCGCTCCGGCGACGATGAGCCCGGCGGCGAGCCAGCGGCGGCGGGTGACGCGTTCCCGCAGTACCAGCGCGGAAATCAGTACACCGAACAGGATCGAGGTTTCCCGCAGCGCGGAAATCATCGCGATCGGGGCCTGGGTCATCGCCCACAGCACCACACCATACGAGGTCAGCGTGCCTACGCCGCCAATGGCGCCGTAGCCCCAGTTCGCCCGTGCGTATGCGAAGAGCTGCGGCGCACGGGTGCACAGGGCCCAGATCGGCAGGGGAAGACCCGACAACAGAAACAGCCACAACGTGTAGCCCACTGAGGAGCCGGACTGCCGCGCGCCCCACGCATCCACCAGCGTGTAGGTGGCAATGACGCCGGCGTTGATCAAGGGCAGCCACATCTGCCGCCGCACGATTCCGTGCGACATGCAGAGAATGCCGGTACAGATCAGCCCGATGCCGGCCCAGGCACGCTCCGGCAGATGCTCGCCGAGCAGCGTTCCGCCGACCAGCGCTACCAGGAGGGGGGCGCTGCCGCGCATGAGGGGATAGGCCGCGCTCATGTCGGTCAGGCGGTAGGTCCGCGCAACGAGAAGGTAGTACGCCGCCTGCAGTACGGTGGAGGCCGCAAGCCACGGCCAGCTGCGCGGATCCGGCGAATCGACGAACGGCAGGCAGGCCGCGCTGATCACGGCCGCTGATCCGGTGACCAGAATGGTGGTCATCAGTGTATCGCTGCCGCGTTTGACGATGGCATTCCAACTGGCATGGAGCAGCCCGGCGAACAGCACGGTGCAGAACAGGAAGGGCGACATTGGTACCTGCGTCGGCGGGGGAGCTGGGATGATGCCAGCGATTTCGGGTGGTGGGTGGGTGTGGAGCGACGGGCTGCTTGGCTGCTTTTCGTTTTGGGGTTCTGGACGTGTGAGGGGTGGCTTCGGTTGGGGGTAAACGTCGGGGGATTGCCGTGAGCCGTTTTGCATTGGCTTCGGATGCTTGAGCCGCGCTTGCGCGCGGTTGCCGACTAACAGTCGGCACTACGAATTGCTACGGGCCCATTGGGATCTGGATACGTCGGGGGTTTTCACGGGCCTATTGGGGGCTGGATGCGTCGGGGTGGTTATCGGTCCTTCGGGATCTGGATCGATCGGCCGGTATGGAACGGTTCTTGCAGCGTTCGGGGTAATCCCTGCGGTGCGCTGACCCGATGTCCGACGAAGAACAAGCCGGCGAAAAGACCGAACAACCTACCGAAAAACGGCTGCGCGATGCGCGTGAGCAGGGCAACATCCCGCGGTCGCGGGAGCTGGCGACGGCGGCTGTGTTTGGCGCGTCCGTTCTGGCGCTGATGGCCTTTTCGGGGGGTATGGCGAGCAGCAGCAAGGCCTGGATGAAGTCTGCGCTCAGCCCGGAAGCGGGCCTGCGGTTCGAGCCGCAGGGGTTGTTCAGCCACTTCGGCCACCTGTTCCTGCAGCTCATGCTCGCGCTGTGGCCCTTGCTGCTGATCTGCCTGCTGGCCAGTTTCCTGGCGCCGGTGGCCATGGGCGGGCTGCGCTGGTCGAACAAGTCGCTCATGCCCCAGTTCAACCGGCTCAGCCCGATGGCCGGCATGAAGCGCCTGTACGGCGCCGAGGCCATCGGCGAGTTCGTCAAGTCGCTGCTGCGCATCGTCTTCGTCGGTACGGCCGCCGGGCTGGTGGTCTGGCACGGTATCCGGCCGCTGCGCGACCTGGTCCACCAGCCCCTGGAAGCGGCCATGGTCAACGGTCTGGGCTTCACCCTGAAGCTGCTGCTGGCCACCGGCGGGGCCATGATGCTGCTGGCCGCCATCGATGCCCCGTACCAGCGCTGGAACTGGATGCGCAAGCTGAAGATGACCCGTGAAGAGCTGCGCCGGGAAATGAAGGAAAGCGAGGGCAGCCCCGAAGTGAAGGGCCGCATCCGCCAGCTGCAGCAGCAGATGTCCAACCGCCGGATGATGGAAGCGGTGCCCACCGCCGACGTCGTGGTGGTCAACCCCACCCACTACGCCGTGGCCCTCAAGTATGACGGCGGCAAGATGGGCGCCCCCACCGTGGTGGCCCTGGGCGTGGACGAAACCGCCCTGCGCATCCGTGAAGTGGCCGACGGCAACAAGGTGGCCATCGTCTCTGCCCCGCCTTTGGCACGCGCCTTGTATCGGGAAGGTCAACTTGGAAAGGAAATTCCCGTGAGACTGTATTCGGCCGTCGCCCAGGTGCTGTCCTACGTCTATCAGCTGCGTACCTGGCGGGGCGGGCCGATGCCGGCCTCGCCCAGCATCGACGTGGATGAGTTCGGCAAGGGAGGCCGCCCATGAGCGCCCAGCCCGCCGGCATGAACACCCGCCGCGCCCTGGATATGATCCGCCAGGGCCTGGGCGCCCCGCTGATCGTGCTGGCCCTGCTGGCGATGGTGGTGGTGCCGCTGGCCGCGCCGGTGCTGGATGCGCTGTTCACCTTCAACATCGCCATCTCGCTGATGGTGCTGCTGGCGGTGGTGTACGTGAAGCGCCCGCTGGACTTCACCATCTTCCCGATCGTGCTGCTGATCACCACCATGCTGCGGCTGGCGCTGAACGTCGCTTCCACCCGCGTGATCCTGCTCAACGGCCAGAACGGCCACGAGGCGGCCGGCAAGGTCATTGCCGCCTTCGGCGAGTTCGTGATCGGCGGCAACTACGCCGTCGGCATCGTGGTGTTCGCGATCCTGACCATCATCAATTTCGTGGTCATCACCAAGGGCGCCGGCCGCGTCTCCGAAGTGACCGCACGCTTCATTCTTGACGCCATGCCCGGCAAGCAGATGGCGATCGACGCCGACCTCAACGCCGGTTTGCTGACGCGCGAGGAAGCCAAACTGCGCCGCGAGGAAGTTCGCGAGGAAGCCGACTTCTACGGTGCGATGGACGGCGCCAGCAAGTTCATCCGCGGCGATGCCATCGCCGGCATCCTCATTCTGTTCATCAACATGATCGGCGGCCTGGCCGTCGGCGTGCTCCAGCACGGCATGCCGTTCGGCGAAGCGGCCGCGACCTATACGCTGCTGTCCATCGGCGACGGTCTGGTGGCGCAGCTGCCCGCGCTGCTGGTGTCCTCGGCGGTCGCCATGCTGGTCACCCGCGCCTCGCGTTCGCAGGACATGGCCCAGGCCATGATGGGCCAGGTGTTCGGCCAGCACCGCGCACTCACCATCGCCGCCGCCATCCTTGGCCTGGTCGGGCTGGTCCCGGGCATGCCCAACGTCGCCTTCTTGACGCTGGCGGCCATCCTCGGCTTCATCGCCTGGAAGCTGTGGAAGAAGAGCGCGGCCGCCGAGCGCGCGGCCCAGGCCCCCGAAGCCGGGCCGACCACGGCGCTGGGCCTGCCCGGCGCGGCGCCCTCCCCGACCGCCGAGCTCACCTGGGACGAACTGCGCCCGGTCGATCCGCTGGGCCTGGAGGTGGGCTACCGGCTGATTCCGCTGGTGGACAAGAACCAGGGCGGCGAACTGATGGCGCGCATCAAGGGCGTGCGCCGCAAGCTTACCCACGACATCGGCTTCCTGATTCCCTCGGTTCACATCCGCGACAACCTGGAACTGAGCGCCACCGCCTACCGCCTGCTGATCCACGGCGTACCGGTGGCCACCGCCGAGATCCACCCCGACCGCGAACTGGCGCTGGACCCGGGCAGCGCACTGGGCGCCCTGGAAGGCATCGCCGGCAAGGACCCCGCCTTCGGCCTGGATGCCACCTGGATCCAGCCGCACCAGCGCGCCCATGCCGAATCCATGGGCTACACCGTGGTCGACCCGGCCACGGTGGTGGCCACCCACCTCTCGCACCTGATCCGCGAGCACGCGCCGGAGCTGCTCGGCCATGAAGAAGTGCAGCAGCTGCTGGCCAACCTGGCCAAGAGCGCGCCGAAGCTGGTCGAGGACCTCACGCCGAAGGCGCTGCCCCTGTCGGTGGTAGTGCGCGTGCTGCAGAACCTGCTGATCGAACGCATTCCGGTACGCCAGCTGCGCAAGATCGCCGAGTCGCTGGTCGAAAACGCGCCGATGAGCCAGGACCCCGGCGTGCTGACCGCAGCGGTCCGCAATGCGCTGGGCCGTTTCATCGTGCAGGAGATCGCCGGAATGTCGGCGGAGCTGCCGGTGTTCACCCTCAACCCGCAATTGGAACGTGTCTTGCAGGAGTCCACGCAGGGCAACGGCGCCGCGCTGGAACCCGGACTCGCCGAGCGACTGCACCAGAGCCTGGCCGAATGTGTCGGCAAGCAGGAAGCGAAGAACGAGCCCGCGGTCGTGCTGGTACCGGCCCCGGTTCGTGCCGCGCTGGCACGGCTGGTACGCCACAGCGTTCCGTCGCTGTCCGTGCTGGCCTACAGCGAGGTGCCGGAAGACAAGCGGCTGAAGCTGGTCGGCACGATCAGCTGAGCCGGAACACCGTCAGTACCGCGTCAGAAAACAGACACCACCATTTCGTCATCACCGCAGCAGGACAAGAAGGGAAACCCGGACCGTGCAGACCACCGACAACCAGCGCTCCCCTTCCACCCCACAGCCCCAGTCCCGGTACCACAGCATGAAAATCAAACGCTTCGTTGCTCCCGATATGCGCTCGGCCATGAACCTGGTGCGCAAGGAACACGGTCCGGATGCCGTGATCCTGTCCAATCGCCGGATCGAGGAAGGCGTGGAGATCGTGGCGGCGGCGAACTATGACGAAGGTGCGGTGCAGCGTGCGCTGGAAGCGGCGCGCAAGGATGTCGCCCCGCCGCCGCCGGCCCCGCGCCCGCGCAATGCGGCCGACGCGGTGATCGCCGCGGTCACCCGCCGCAAGGCCCCGGCCGCCGCACCCGAACCGGTCGCCGCCACCACCTCGGCGGTCGCCGCGCTGGCCCGCGCGGCCGTGGGGGCTACCGGCCGGACCCTGGATACCGCCAACGAAATCGTGCCGCCGCCGGGCAGCGCGGGGTTTGCCGCCACGCTGGCCCGGGCCGCCGCGGCACCGGCCCAGCAGCTGCCGGAACAGATCTTCGCCCCGTTCAATGTCGAACAGGCCGCCGCAGCCGAACGCAGCGCCGTCGCCGCCGTGGCAGTCGCCGCGTCGCCGGCCGAGGCACCGGTCCGTGCCGCCGCCCCGGCTCCGGTCAACCGCGCCCGCTTCATCATCGACCCGCCGCTGGACGAAACGCCGCTGTTCGAGATGCACGCACCGGCCGCGCGCAGCGTCCCGCCGCAGCTGCCGCAGATGCCCGCCCAGCAGATGCAGCGCGCTCCGCTGGACGTTCCCCCGGCCCCGCTGTGGGAGACCGTACCGGTGGTGCCGGCTGCCGTGAGCCCGGCCATCGTGATCGACGATTCGGCCGTGTTTGCTGCATCGGCGTTCGCTGCACCGGCGCCGTTTGCCATGATCGATACCGTCGCGCCGGCGGCACCGGTCCCGGCCGAGGTTCCGGCCGCTCCCATCATGGCGGCGGCTCCCGCGCTGCCCCCGATGCAGGCCGCCAACGAACCGGCGGCACCGGAGGTGATCGCGTCCCCGGCCCCGGTCGTGGCGACGGTCGCTGCCACTGCCGCACCCGCGCCTGCCCCGCTGACCGTCATCCGCGACGACGAGGAACTGCGCCAGCTGCGCCATGAAGTGGCCGGCATGCGGCATGTCATCGAGCGCGAAATGAACCGCTTCACCGACGAGCGCCTGCGTGGCTCGGCGGTCCGGGCCGCTGCGCTGGACCTGATGGACGAATACGGCTTCGACGCCGGCATCTGCCGCGACGTGGCCCTGCAGATTCCGCTGGACACCGAAGCCCACCGCGGCCGCGGGCTGATGCTCGGGCTGCTGTCGAAGAAGCTGCCGATCGCCCCGGTCGACCCGCTCGAGGCCGGCGGCGTGATTGCCCTGGTCGGCCCGACCGGCGCCGGCAAGACCACCACCATCGCCAAGCTCGCCTCGCGCTTCGCCGAAGCCCATGCTGCCCGCGACGTGGCGCTGGTCACCACCGACACCGCCCGCATCGGCGCGCGCGAGCAGCTGTACGGTTTTGGCCGTCAGCTCGGCATCGCCGTGCACGAAGCCAATAGCGGCGCCGACCTGGCCCAGCTGCTGGACCGCCTGAAGGACTACAAGCTGGTGCTGATCGACACCGCCGGGCTGGGCCCGCGCGACCGCGCCCTGGCCGCCCAGCTGCAATGGCTGCGCGCGGCCCAGCAGATCCGCACCCTGCTGGTGCTGCCGGCCAATACCAGTTTCAGCGACATGGACGAGGTGGTCCGCCGCTTCAGCGCCGCCAACCCGCAGGGCGTGGTGCTGAGCAAGCTGGACGAAACCGGCCGCTTCGGCACCGCCCTGTCGGTGGCGGTCGACCACCGCCTGCCGATCACCTGGGTTACCGACGGCCAGGACGTTCCCGAAGACCTGCACCGGGCCAGTGCCGCCAATCTTGTACTTCGCCTTGAAGATTTGCGCCGCGCGGCCGATATGCCCTGCAACCCGGAGTTGAACCATGCCGTCGCGTGAGTACGAAAACCTGACCAGGACCTTCCCGTTGTCGGCCACGCGCAGCCAGCCGCTCGGGCCGGTCCGTACCATCGCCGTGACCGGCGGCAAGGGCGGCGTGGGCAAGACCAACGTGTCGGCCAACCTGGCCGTGGCGCTGGCCGGCATGGGCAAGCGCACCCTGCTGCTGGACGCGGACCTGGGCCTGGCCAACATCGACGTGATCCTGGGCCTGCAGCCCAAGCTGACCCTGGCCGACCTGGTCGCCGGGCGCTGCACGCTGGACGAGGTGATCCTGGAAGGCCCCAACGGCGTGCTGGTGGTGCCGGCCGCGTCCGGTCGCCGGCACATGGCCGAACTGCAGCCGGCCGAGCACGTGGGCCTGGTCAACGTGTTCTCCGAACTGGAACGCGAACTGGACTTCATGGTGGTCGACACCGCTGCCGGCATCACCGACGGCGTGCTGACCTTCTGCCAGGCCGCGCAGGACACCGTGGTGGTGGTCTGCGACGAGCCGGCCTCGATCACCGATGCCTACGCCCTGATCAAAGTGCTCTCGCGCGAGCGCGGGGTGGACCGCATCCAGGTCGTGGCCAACATGGTCCGCGATCCCAACGAAGGCCGCGTGCTGTACGAAAAACTCAGCCGGGTCTGCGAGAAGTTCCTGGCCGACGTGTCCCTGAACTACCTGGGCTGCGTGCCGCAGGACGACTGGCTGCGCCTGTCGGTGCAGCGCCAGCAGCCGGTGGTGAAGGCCTACCCGTCCAGCCCGGCCGCGCAGGCGATCGCCGAGATCGCCCGCCGCACCGCGCGCTGGCAGGCCCCGACCGAGCCGCGTGGCGGGGTCGAGTTCTTCCTGGAACGCATCCTCAAGCAACGCGGGGTGGCCGCATGAAAGGCGCCGCACAATACAAAGAGGTGCAGCGCGCCGCCGCCAACGAGTGCATCGCCCAGCACTCGGACCTGGTCCGGCGCATTGCCCACCACCTGGCCGCGCGCCTGCCGGCCAGTGTGGAAGTCGACGATCTGATCCAGGCCGGCATGATGGGCCTGATCGAAGCCTCACGCAGCTACGACGCCGACCAGGGCGCCTCGTTCGAAACCTACGCCTCGATCCGCATCCGCGGCTCGATGATCGACGAGATCCGCCGCGGCGACTGGGTACCCCGCTCGGTCCACCGCCGCGCGCGCGATGCCGCCTCCACCATCCGCCGGCTGGAGCAGAGCACCGGCCGCGCCGCCAGCGCCACCGAAGTGGCCGCTGCCATGGACATGCCCCTGCCCGACTACCTGCGGCTGATGGAAGACGCCGCGCGTGGGCAGGTGCTGAGCCTGGAGTCGCGGATCGAGGACCAGGGCGAACTGGACACCGTCGCCCAGGGGGGGCCGACCCCGCAGCAGGTGCTGGAGCGCGGCGAATTCGGCCGCGAGCTGGGCAACGCGATCGGCCTGCTGCCCGAACGCGAACAGCTGGTGCTGTCGCTGTACTACGAGCAGGAACTGAACCTGAAGGAGATCGGCGCGGTGCTCGGGGTCAGCGAGTCGCGCGTCTGCCAGATCCATGGCCAGGCAGTGCTGCGCCTGCGTGGCCGTCTGAAGATCTTCGAGGCGGCCGACGCCGGCCTCGAAAACACTTGATACCGAGGAAAGTGCTTTGAACAAGAACATGCGTATCCTGATCGTCGACGACTTCTCGACCATGCGTCGTATCGTCAAGAACCTGCTGGGCGATCTGGGCTTCACCAATACGGCCGAAGCCGAGGACGGGCATGCCGCGCTGGCCCTGCTGCAGAGCCAGCCGTTCGATTTCGTGGTGACCGACTGGAACATGCCGGTCATGACCGGCATCGACCTGCTCAAGGCGATCCGCGCCGACGCCCGTCTCAAGACCCTGCCGGTGCTGATGGTCACCGCCGAAGCCAAGCGCGAACAGATCATCGAAGCCGCGCAGTCCGGCGTGAACGGCTACATCATCAAGCCGTTCACCGCCCAGACCCTGGAAGAGAAGCTCGGCAAGATCTTCGAGCGCCTGGCGGCGAGCGCCTGATGGAAACCCTTCGCGACAAATCGGCGCTGGTGCAGCGCCTGCAGGACGCGCTGGCCGCACTGGAAAGCGGTGACGAAGCCGGCTGGCGTCGGGAAATCGACGCACTGGCGGCGCTGCGCACCCAGCCGATGATGGCCGGCCTGAACCGCCTGGCGCGCGAACTGGGCCAGGCCCTGGGCGAACTGCCCACCCTGCCCAGCGAAGCCGGCGAACTGGACGACGCCTGCGCGCGGCTGGACCACGTGGTGGCCATGACCGAACAGGCCACCCACCGCACCCTCGACCTGGCCGAGGAATGCCGGGCGCTGACCGAGCAGCTGCGTGCCGACGGGCTGAGTCCGGACCAGGACCAGCAGCTGGACCGGATCCGCCACAACCTCACCGAGATCGCGCTCACCCAGAGCTACCAGGACCTCACCGGCCAGATCATCCGCCGCGTGGTCGGCATCGTGCGCCGCGTGCACGAGGGCTTCGGTGCGCTTGGCCTGCCGCCGCCGGAGGAATCCGCGAACAAGCGCGACAACGGCCTGGCCGGTCCGGCCGTGACCGGCCTGGACCGCCATCAGGTATCGCAGGTGGATGCCGACGACCTGCTTTCCGACTTGGGGCTTTGACACCATGAGTGCTGTTCCGGACGACATTGCCGCAGACTTCATCCTCGAGGCCCAGGAGATCCTGGATCGCCTCGGCGAACAGCTGGTGTCGCTGGAGCAGGCGCCCCAGGACAGCGACCAGCTCAACGCCGTGTTCCGCGGGTTCCACACGCTCAAGGGCGGCGCCGGTTTCCTGGGCATCCAGGCCATGGTGGAGCTCTGCCACGCCGCCGAGGAAACGCTGGGCATGGCCCGTTCGGGCCAGGCCGTGCTGCAGGCGCACCACTTCGACGCCGGCCAGCAGTCGCTGGATTACCTGCAGTCCATGCTGGATTCGGTTGCCGCCGGCACCGAACCGGGCTATGCACCGCCGGAGTTGATTGCGCAGTTCGATGTCAACGGGGCAGCCGCGCCGGTTGCCGCGGCCGTCGCCGCCAGCCCGGCCAGCGACGGGCTGATCACCGACGACGAATTCGAAGCGCTGCTGGACACCCTGCACGGGGGGGCCGCGCCGACGGCGGTGACGCCCACGAAAAAGGCGGACGATGGCCTGATCGGCGAAGACGAGTTCGAAGCGCTGCTTGACCAGCTGCACGGCGGTGCCGCTCCCGGCGCCACGTCGCCGGCTGCGCCGACACCGGCCCCCGCCGCCGCACCGCGCCCGGTTGCCGCCCCGGCGCCGGCCAAGCCGGCGGCCAACAAGCCGGTGGCCGAAGCCGAACACACCGTGCGCGTGGATACCAAGCGCCTGGACGCCATCGTCAACCTGATCGGCGAGCTGGTGCTGTCGCGCAACCGCCTCAAGACCCTGCGTGCGCGCCTGCACGACGAAGAACTCGACCGCGCGGTGTCCACCCTGGACATCGCCACCGCGCGTCTGCAGTCGGCGGTCATGCGTACCCGCATGCAGCCGGTCGGCAAGGTGTTCTCGCGCTTCCCCAAGGTCGCCCGTGACGTCGCCCGCAACCTCAAGAAGGAAGTGGAGCTGGAGCTGGTCGGCGCCGAGACCGAGCTTGACCGCAACCTGGTCGAAGCGCTGGCCGATCCGCTGGTGCACCTGGTGCGCAATGCGATCGACCATGGCATCGAAATGCCGGACCTGCGCGAAGCCCAGGGCAAGACCCGCAGCGGCAACGTGCGCCTGTCGGCCCAGCAGGAAGGCGACTACGTCAGCATCGAAGTGCAGGACGACGGCGCCGGCATCGATCCCGAGCGCCTGCGCGCCAAGGCACGCGAGAAAGGCCTGATCGATCCGGAAGCCGCCGCCCGCCTGAGCAGCGAGGAATGCCTGCATCTGGTGTTCCTGCCGGGCTTTTCGACCAAGCAGGAGGTCACCGACATTTCCGGCCGCGGCGTCGGCATGGACGTGGTGCAGTCGCGCATCCGCGAGCTGAGCGGGCAGATCCAGATCCAGTCCGAACTGGGCCGCGGCAGCCGCTTCCTGATCCGGGTACCGCTGACCCTGGCGATCCTGCCCACCCTGCTGGTGCAGGCCGGCGAGGACATCTACGCCCTGCCGCTGGCGCGCGTGATGGAAGTGCTGCACGCGCCCAATTCGTCGCTGGGCTGGTTCGATGGCCGTGCCGTGCTCGACCGCAAGTCGCACACCCTGCCGCTGGTGGACCTGCGCCATTGGCTGGCGGTGGAACCGGCCGCGTCGCAGCTGCTGACCATCGTGGTGCTGCAGGCCGGCGAAGCGCGCTTCGGGCTGGTCGTGGACCAGGTCCGCGGCCGCGAGGAAGTGGTGATCAAGCCGCTGCCCAAGGCACTGCGCGGCCTGCGCGGCTACGCCGGGGCCACCCTGATCGGCGACGGCCGCATGTCGCTGATCCTGGATGTGGACGGGCTGCGCTGATCCGGCGCGGCCACCTCACCTCAAGACCCCTGCACGCAAGCCGATAACGGACAAATGGACAGACTCAGCCTCATTGGACTATTCCTCGCCCTGGCCTCGCTGGTCGGCGGCAGCATCCTCAAGGGTGCCGGGCTGGCGTCGCTGTGGTCTCCGGCCGCGTTCGTCATCGTCATCGTCGGCACCATCGCCGCCATCCTGCTGCACACCTCCCCGGCCGTGTTCAAGCACGCCTTCAAGATCGTCAGCTGGGTGGTGCGCCCGCCGAGCAGCGACCGCCCCGAGCTGATCCGCCAGATCGTGGAATGGAGCAACATCGCCCGTCGCCAGGGCCTGCTCGGTCTGGAAGCGCAGGTCGATGCGCAGGACGACCCGTTCCTGCGCAAAGGCCTGCAGCTGCTGGTGGATGGGGTGGAGCCGGAAACCATCCGGCACATGATGGAAATCGAACTGAGCAGCCAGGAGAGCCGTGACCTGGCCGCTTCCAAGGTATTCGAGGGCATGGGCATCTATGCCCCCACGCTGGGCATCATCGGCGCGGTGCTGGGCCTGATCGCGGTCATGAAGAACCTTGCAGATCCGAGCAAGCTCGGCCACGGCATCGCCGCGGCGTTCACCGCCACCATCTACGGCATCGCCTCGGCCAACCTGCTGTTCCTGCCGGTATCGGCCAAGCTCAAGGGCGTGATCCACCACAACAGCCGCGACCGCGAGATGATCATCGAAGGTCTGATCTCGATCGCCCAGGGTGAGAACCCCCGCAACATCGAAACCAACCTGTCCGGGTTCCTGCACTGACATGGCCCGGCGCAGAGCCCACGAAGAGCATGCCAACCATGAGGCCTGGGCCATTCCCTACGCCGACCTCATGACGCTGCTGCTTGCCTTCTTCGTGGTCATGTACGCCATTTCCTCGTTGAACGAGGGCAAGTACCGGGTCATGGCCGATGCCCTGACCACCGCCTTCGGTGGCGCGCCGCGCACCATCAACCCGGTGCAGGTCGGCAACCAGCAGGTGCAGGGCGGTGGCTGGGACAGCCCGTCGGTGATCAAGGCCGGCAACCGCGTCGGGCCGTCGGCACCGTCGCCAAGCAACGACCCCACCCTGCTGCCGGCCATGGCCTCGCAGATGCGCATGCCGGTCTCGGTGCACAACCAGGAGCAGCTGCAACGCGCCGAGCGCCAGCTCAGCGCCATTGCCGACCGACTCACCGCTACCCTGGCCCCGCTGATCGATCGCGGCATGATCACCGTGCGCCGCACCGAGCTGTGGATCGAGGTGGAGATCAACAGCGACATCCTGTTCGCCACCGGCTCGGCCACGCTCGACGTGCATGCACGCGACACCCTGTCCTCGCTCGCCCAGGTGCTGCATGACGCGCCCAATGGCGTGCGCGTGGAAGGACATACCGACGACATTCCCATCGCCACCGCGCTGTTTCCCTCGAACTGGGAACTGTCGGCCGCGCGTGCGGCCAGCGTGGTCCACCTGTTCGCCGACCAGGGCGTGCAGCCGGCCCGCCTGGCGATGGTCGGCTACGGCCAGTTCCGCCCGCGCGAGGCCAACACCAGCGCGCAGGGCCGCAACCGCAACCGCCGGGTGATGGTCATCATCCTGGCCGACACCGCGCAGGGCGTGGACCCGCTCGGTCCGCAGCTCACCGCCGACGCGGTCCCGGCGGACGCCCCCTCTCCTGTTTCCCCCCTCGCCCCGGTGCAGCTGCCACCGGTGCCGGCCGGCAGCCGTGTTGGCGCCGCCATTCCCCCTGCAATGAAGGAGTGAACCGATGCGTATCTGGGCAATCGCCAACCAGAAAGGCGGCGTGGGCAAGACCACCACGACCCTCGCGCTGGGCCGCGGCCTGGCCACGCTGGGCCATCGCGTGCTGCTGATCGACCTCGACCCGCATTCGTCGCTGACCCGCGCGTTCAACGTCCCCCTGGACCCGCCGCCCGCCGGCGTGCTGGAGCTGTTCGGCACGCCGCCCGCCGAGCTGGCCAGCCTGGCCCACCGCAGCCCGGTGCCGGGCATGGATTACATCTGCGCGCAGGCCGCACTGGCCACGCTGGAACGCCGCAGCGCCAACCAGCCCGGTCTCGGCCTGGCCCTGCAGAACGCGATGGCCCGCCACCAGGGCCAGCACGACTACATCCTGCTGGACTGCGCACCGACCCTGGGCCTGTTGATGATCAACGCGCTGGCCGCCGCCGACCGCCTCATCATTCCCACCCAGGCCGAACCGCTGGCGCTGCATGGCCTGGACGGCATGGTCCGCACCGGTGAAATGGTCGAGCGCTCGCGTCGCCGCCCGTTGCCGATGTCGATCCTGCCCACCCTGTTCGACCGCCGCACCCGCGCCGGCAACGAAACGCTCAAGCTCATGCAGGACCGTCACGGCCACCGCGTCTGGGAAGATGCGATTCCGGTCGATACCCGCATCTGCAACGCCACCAGCCTGACCGTGCCGCTGACCACCGACGATTACCCCGGCCGCGGGCTGCTGGCCTACCGCCGCGCGCTGGAATGGATACTGGCCGACGACGCCCAGCAGATGGAGCGCGCCGCATGAGCAGCACCGGAGTACTGGACGACTATCTGGTCGAGCTGCTCGGTGATGCGGTGCCTGCGCTGGCCACGATCGACAACGCAGCAGGCGATGCCACTGAGGTGGCCGAGGCCATCCGCGCCGAGTTTGCCGCGCCGTCCGCCTTCGACACACCGACGTCGCCGGGTGCACCGGCGGCGATGGCGCTGCTGGACGAACTGATGAACGACCCGGCGCTGGGCCCGGTGGACGCGCCGGCCAGCGCGCCACCGGCGTTCGATACGCCGACCTCGCCGGGCGCGCCCGCTCACCTGGCGCTGCTGGATGAACTGCTCAACGATCCAGCGCTCGGCCCGGTGACCCCCGCCGTCGCCGCTGTCGCCGACGCGGGGCGTCCGGACTGGTCCGATCTGCCGCCCGAAGCGCTGCACGACACCGCGCCTGCGGTCCCGGCGGCGGCTGACGCGCCTGCGCGGGTGATCCCGGCTGCGGTTTCCGCGCCCGCCCCCGCGCCGGCCCCGGTCCCCCGTCCGCTGCCGCCGCGCACCGCTCCGCTGGCGCGCGCCGCCCCGCCCGCGCCCGCCCCGACCGGTCGCCCCAGCAGCTGGCAGGAACTGCAGGCGCAGGCGCGCAACCCCGCGTCGAGTCCACGCGGCGACCGCCGTGCCGCCGAACGCACCTCGCGCTGGCTGCGCCTGCGCTGCGGTGCCCAGGCGTATGCACTGGAGCTGCTGAAAGTGCAGGAAGTGGTGCTGCCGGTGCCGCTGCTGCCCCTGCGCGGCACGCCCTCGGCCATGCTGGGCATCATGAACCTGCGCGGGCAGGTGGTGCCGGTGATGGACCTCGGCATCCACCTGGGCACTGGCCCGGCCCACGACGACGCCAACACCCGCATCGTGGTGCTGGAAGAAGACGGCGAAACCCTGGGCCTGCGGGTCTCGGCGGTGGAGGACGTGGCCAACCTCACCGACTCCCAGATCGAACCGCCCGACACCGCGCGCATCTGCCAGATTTCCAACGACCTGTTCCGCGGCGTGGCGCGGGTGACCGCACAGCCGATGATCCTGCTCGATGCCACCCAGTTGTTGAACTGAGGACCGTGTCCGGCCCTAAAGGTTTCCAGACCTGCGCCGTTATTGACCTTGGAACCGTTTGTCCGGAGCAACGATGAGCACTGTGGCCCTGGGTGATGATCTCGGTATCGAGACCAGCACCGAGCTCAAAACACGCCTGGCCCCCTTGGTGGACCAGGGCGGCGACCTGAGGCTGGATGCCAGCCAGGTCGGCCGTATCCATACCGCGTCGGTGCAGGTGCTGTGTGCATTTGTCGAAGCCCGCCGCCAGGCCGGTAACCCGACCGCATTCGAAGGCTGCACCGCCACCTTCCGCGACGCCGCGCGACTGCTCGGCGTTACCCAGGCCCTGGGCCTGGACGCACCCCATGACAACCTGAAATCTGTGGAGAACGCGGCATGAGCGCACGTATCTTGGTGGTGGACGATTCGGCGTCGATGCGCCAGATGGTTTCCTTCGCCCTCACCTCGGCCGGTTTTTCCGTCGAAGAAGCCGAAGACGGCGCAGTCGCGCTCGGTCGCGCCAAGGGCCAGCGCTTCAACGCGGTGGTGACCGACGTCAACATGCCGAACATGGACGGCATCTCGCTGATCCGCGAACTGCGCCAGCTGCCGGACTACAAGTTCACCCCGATGCTGATGCTCACCACCGAATCGGCCGCCGACAAGAAGTCCGAAGGCAAGGCCGCCGGCGCCACCGGTTGGCTGGTCAAGCCGTTCAATCCGGAACAGCTTGTCGCCACCGTCCAGAAAGTCCTGGGCTGATCCCGCTGCGCCTCCCCCTCCCCCTTTGGTAACCGGACCCGAACTGCCATGAGCATGGACCTGCAACGCTTCCACGCCACTTTCTTCGAGGAAAGCCGCGAAGGCCTGGACGCCATGGAAGCCGGGTTGCTGGCACTGGAATCGGGCCAGCAGGATCCGGAAATCATCAACTCGGTGTTCCGCGCCGCGCACTCGATCAAGGGCGGCGCCGGGACCTTCGGCTTCGATGCCATCGCGGCGCTGACCCACGTGCTGGAGACGCTGCTGGATGAGCTGCGCGCCGGCAAGCGTGCGCTGGAAGCGGCTGCCGTGGACGCCATGCTGTCGTCGGTCGACGTGCTGCGCGCCCTGCTGCGCGAAGCCGAACACGGCCAGCCGGCCGATCCGCAGGCGGTCGCCGCGATCAAGGCGCGCCTGGAAGCGGTCCTGTCCGGTCAGGCCCCCGCTGCGGCGGCCGCCGCCACGGCCAAGGTCGACGACACCCCGGAAGCCTGGCAGATCGGCTTCGTGCCGGCGCCCTCGCTGTTCATGAGCGGCAACGACCCGCTGCGCATCATCCGCGAACTGGAACACCTGGGCTCGCTGCAGGTCGCCGCGCGCATGGAGCGCCTGCCCGGCTTCGACCAGCTCGATCCGCTCGAGGCCCACCTGGCCTGGGATCTGGGTCTGGTCGGCAAGGTGCCGCGCAGCAAGATCGAAGACACCTTCGCCTGGGTCGTGGACGACTGCGAACTGGACATCCGTCCGGCCGCACCGCCGAGCCTGGCCACCAGCGCACCGCCGGCGGCGGCAGCTGCCGCAGCGACCGCCACGCCAGCAACAACTGCTGCCACCGCGCCTGCGGCAGCGCAGGAAGCGGAAACCTCGATCCGCGTCGCGGTGGAGAAGGTCGACGCGCTGATCAACCTGGTCGGCGAACTGGTCATCACCCAGGCCATGCTCAAGCAGGTCTCCAACGCGCTGGACCCGGTGCATGCCGAACAGCTGTTCGCCGGCCTGGACCTGCTGGAGCGCAATACCCGCGACCTGCAGGAAGCGGTCATCGGCGTGCGCATGCTGCCGGTGGACGCGGTGTTCCGCCGCTTCCCGCGACTGGTTCGCGACCTGTCCTCGCGCCTGGGCAAGCATGTGCGCCTGCGCACCATCGGCGAAGGCACCGAGCTGGACAAGGGCCTGATCGAAAAGATCGCCGATCCGCTGGTGCACCTGGTCCGCAACTCGATCGACCACGGCCTGGAAATGCCCGATGTACGCCGCGAGGCCGGCAAGGACGAAACCGGCACGATCACCCTGGCTGCATCGCACCAGGGCGGCCACATCGTGATCGAAGTCAGCGACGACGGCCGTGGCCTGAACCGCGACAAGATCCTGGCCAAGGCCCTGGAACGTGGCCTGAGCGTGCCCGACAGCCCCACCGACGCACAGGTCTGGGACCTCATCTTCCAGCCCGGCTTCTCCACCGCCGACGCCGTTACGGATCTGTCCGGGCGCGGCGTGGGCATGGACGTGGTCCGCCGCAACATCCAGGCGCTGGGCGGCGAAGTGCAGCTTGAAAGCAAGGCCGGCAATGGCACCCGCGTGCTGATCCGCCTGCCGCTGACCCTGGCCATCCTCGACGGCATGACCGTGTCGGTGGCCGGCGAGACCCTCATCCTGCCGTTGGCTTACGTGCTGGAAGCACTGCAGCCGCAGGCCGAAGACGTGCGTTCGATGGCCGGCGAAGGGCGCGTGCTGCGCGTGCGCGGCGAGTACCTGCCGATCCTGTCGCTCAGCGAGTACTACGGCTATGGCCGCCGCACCAGTGACGATTCGCTGGTGGTCGTGGTGGAAGGCGACGGCCAGAAGATCGCGCTGGAAGTGGACGAACTGGTCGGCCAGCAGCAGGTGGTGGTCAAGAACATCGAGAACAACTACCGCCGCATTGGCGGGGTCTCCGGCGCCACCATCCTGGGCGATGGCCGCGTTGCCCTGATCGTGGACATCGGCGGTCTGGTTCGCTCGCTGCGCGTGCCGCAGGCCGCGTAACGCAAACCGATAGCGCCGGCCGTTGGCCGGCTGGAACGCCCCCGTTCAATGACGGGGGCGTTTTTGTTTGGATTGGCGTCCGGGGGTCGTTACCCCGGTAATGCCGACGGGTTGCGTCTACGGTTGCGTACCGACGGTTGCGTCGACGGTTGCGTACCGACGGGTTGCGTCGACGGTTGCGTACCGACGGTTGCGTCGACGGGTAGAGCCGACTGTTAGTCGGCTGCTCTCCGTTCAAACGTCATGAACCCTGAAGGGTGACTTCGGACACCTTAAACATCGGACAACACGCCGCGAGCGGCAACGGTGCCGCCTTCGGATGCTTGAGCCGCGCTGTCGCGCGGTTGCCGACTAACAGTCGGCACTACGAATTGTTACGGGCCCATTGGGAACGGGATCAATCCACCGAACGCCGGGAGTACGGGGCCGCCGGCGAATCGTCGCGGGCGCCAACCCGGTAGAGCCGACTGTCAGTCGGCTGCTCTCCGTTCCGGCGCCATGAACGCCTGCTGGCAAACCGTGATGTCGGTCGAGGCCAATACGCCCGCGTATCGCCGCACCATCCGCCACCGCACGGCGAAACCCTTGCCATTGCTTGCTTTCGCAACCATCGAGCGCCATCCCCGCCAGGGCAGAGACCGCGAAAAAATGTGACATCGCGCACTCAAGAAACCGGACCGCGCCGCCGTTATCCGCAATAGCAATGACACATTCATTGCCCGCCTGACGCCCCGCCGCTTCGCCGCTTTCGCCTTTCTGCCCTTCCGCCCAGCGTTCCCACGCGTGTGCGCCCCTGCCCTGCCCGGAGTTCCCCGCATGAAGTGGTTCCATGATCTGCCCATCAGCCGCAAACTCGCGGTCGGGTTTGCCCTCACCACCCTGATGACCATCGGCCTGGGTGTCTTCGCCCTGCTTCGGCTGAACAGCGCCAACGCCGAACTGGCCGAGATGGCCGGTAACGATATTCCCTCGGTACAGCACCTGGGCGAAGTGCGCGCGCAACTGGGCGAGTTCCGCACCTTCGAACTGGCGCAGTTGAGCATGCTGGACCAGGCCGACAAGGTGGCCGACTACAACAAGCGCATGGACGCGACCGCCAAGACCGTGCGTGACGAACTGCAGGCCTATGCCGTTCTGCCGGCAGGCGCCGAGGAGAAGGCGCTGTACCGGAAAGTGGCAGCGGACCTGGAGGTGTACTTCGCCGCCAATGCGGAAATGCGCACTGCCGTGGCAGCCGCCGACGGCGTGCTTGCCCAGCAGATCTCGGACGAAAAATCGCGCCCGGCCCGCCGCAGGATGTTCGACGACCTCAAGGAACTCGGCACGTTCAGCAGCAGCCTGATGCAGGAAAAGATCGCCGAAGCCAACGCTACCCACCGCAGCAGCGTCGTGGCAATCATCATCACGGTATCGCTGTTGACCCTGTTGGCCGTGGCCATGGGCGTGGTGATCTCGCGCGCCATCACCGGCCCGATCCGCCAGGCCATGCACGCGATCCAGTCGGTGGCCCGTGGCGATCTGTCGGTGAACATCGCCAGCAGCACCACGGCTGACGAGGCCGGCCGCATGCTGGCCGCCACCCGCGACATGACCCACATGCTGCGCCGCTACTCCAGCGAAACCCAGCAGATGGTCGAGATGCACGCCGGCCCGGACATCAGCCACCGCATCCCGGAAGACTTCCCGGGCGTATATGGGCAGCTTGCGGTCGGCGTCAACACGGTGATCTTCGAGCACCTGGATGCGATCCAGGACGCCATCACGGTCCTCAACCAGTACGCCGCCGGCGACCTGTCCCGCGATGCACGTCGCCTGCCGGGCACCCGCGCCGTCCTGCACGAGTCGATGGACGCGGCCAAGGCCAGCCTGCTGGCGATCAACACCCAGATCCAGGCCCTGGCCCAGGCCGCTGCAGCGGGCGACTTCAGCCAGCGCGGCGACGCGCAGCGCTTCGACCACGACTTCCGGGTCATGATCGAGCACCTCAACACCATGATGGAAGTCGCCGACGGCAACCTGTCGCAGCTCTCTCATCTGTTGCAGGCGATCGCCAACGGCGACCTCACCGCGCGCATGCAGGGCCAGTTCCACGGCGTGTTCGCCAGCATGCGTGACGATGCCAACACCACCGTCGCGCAGCTGACCCGCATCGTCAGCCGCATCCAGCACGCCTCCGGCAGCATCAGCACCGCCGCCGGTGAGATCGCCTCGGGCAACAACGACCTGTCGCGCCGCACCGAGCAGCAGGCCGCCAATCTGGAAGAAACCGCCGCCTCGATGGAGGAACTGACCTCCACGGTGCGCCAGAACGCCGAACACGCCCGCCAGGCCAACCAGCTCGCCATCGGCGCGCACGGCGTGGCCTCGCAGGGGGGCGAGGTGGTCGGCAAGGTGGTCAGCACCATGCATGAGATCGATGCGTCCTCGCGCCGCATCGCCGACATCATCACGGTCATCGACGGCATCGCGTTCCAGACCAACATCCTGGCCCTGAACGCGGCCGTGGAAGCGGCACGTGCCGGCGAACAGGGTCGCGGCTTCGCCGTGGTCGCCTCCGAAGTGCGCACGCTGGCCCAGCGTTCGGCCAGCGCCGCCAAGGAGATCAAGGGGCTGATCGACGAATCGGTGGGCAAGGTTGCCGAAGGCTCGGCGCTGGTCAACCAGGCCGGTGCCACCATGGGCGAGATCGTGGCATCCGTGCAGCGCGTGACCGACATCATGGCCGAGATCTCCGCGGCGTCGCAGGAGCAGTCGGCCGGCATCGAGCAGGTCAACCAGACGGTGATGCAGATGGACGAAACCACCCAGCAGAATGCCGCGCTGGTGGAAGAAGCCACGGCGGCGGCCCGCTCGATGGAAGAGCAGGCCGGGCAGCTGACCGACGCGGTCGCGCTGTTCAAGCTCGATGGCCAGGCGGCACCGCCCGTCGCGGCGCCGGCAGCCCCCGCCCGCCACGCCGCGCCCGCCCGTGCGCGCGCGCCGGCCACCCCGCCACGGCGGAGCACCGTACGCGAGCCGGCCCTGGCCAGCGAAGGCGACTGGCAGGAGTTCTGATTTCCGCCGATGCCCGCACACGACACCCCGCTCCGGCGGGGTGTCGTCGTTATGCGCTACACATATTCGCCCTACATTAATGTGAACCGCTGCCGATAAACGGACAGAGACCTGATGTTGCACGATGTCAGTACCCGCCCAACTCCAGCAGATTCCATGTCCGAAGGCAGCCTTGACGCACACGACGACGCCCATGCCGCCCACGATGACGGTACGGACGATCGTTACCTGGTCCGCAATCCCCGGCAGATCCGCCAGCTGCTGCAGGCCTTGATCGACCAGCGCTCGCTGATCAACGCGCACCTGGGTGGGCGCGACCAGTCGTTCCCCACCGCGATCCTGGAGCTGGACGAAGACGACGATTACCTGCTGCTGGACGGCAGTCCGTCCGAACCGGCCAACCGTGCCGCCGAGGACGCCGGCCACCTGCTCTGTTTCGCGCAGCTGGACCGGGTGATGGTCCGTTTCCGGGTGGACCATATCGAGCGCACCGGCGACTACCGCCACGTCGCCTTCCGGGTCCCGTTCCCCACGGAGCTGGTGCACCTGCAGCGTCGCGAGCTGTACCGGCTGGAAACCCCGATCACCGACTCGCCGCACCTGCTGTTTCCGATCAACGAGGACCGCGGCGAGGCCCTGCACCTGCGCGTGGTGGACATCAGCGGTGGCGGCCTGGCGGTGACCGTGCCGGTGGACTGCAATGTCTTCAGCCTGCAGAAGCGCTACGACGCCCGCCTGGACATGCCCGACACCGGCCCCCTGCAGATCTCGCTGATCGTCTGCAACCAGCTCGCCATCAGGCTGCCCAACGGCGTGGAGATGAAACGCATCGGCATGCGCTTCGACGGCCTCCCCCGTGGCGGCGACAGCGCCATCCAGCGCTACATCTTCCGCATCGACCGCCAACGCAGCGCCCGCAAGAACGGCGAGTAGCAACAGCTAGAGCGGCGGGGCGCTGGTCGGGGCTACGGAGCGGCCCCACCACTCCGTCTGTAGTTGGCTGGCGCCTCACTCAATTCAAAAAACGGAACCGGCAGCCGAGTAAAACTCGGCGCTGCGCCTCCGCGTTGGATTTTTACTTGATCACCAGCCAAGTATCGAGGGGTTGGCGGGGGTGGGTTGGTGGGGGAATCGGCGCCATGGATGGCGCTGCTTAGCCTACATGGACGTACTTGCGGCGACCCCACCAACCTGCCCCCGCCAGCCCCGGCCAGGCGACACATCAGACCCGACGCTTTGGCTTTGGCCTGGCCTTGGCCTTGGCTCTGGCTTGCCACTACTAAAGTCACCCGAATCCAGGCCGATAGTGACCGTGACGCCCCGGTTTTCCGACCGCCACGCCCGACCCAGGATTCCTTCGATGAACGACAGCAACCCCAATGCCGCCAGCAGCGGTGGCGAGTACCTCAGCTTCACCCTCGGTGCCGAGCATTACGGCGTGGACATCCTCAAGGTGCAGGAAATCCGCGGCTACGATGCCGTTACCCGCGTTCCCGATGCCCCGGACTACATCAAGGGCGTGATCAACCTGCGCGGGACCATCGTCCCGGTGATCGACCTGCGCCTCAAGCTGCGCCTGGACAACGCCCGCTATGACGCCTTCACCGTCATGATCGTGCTCAACGTCGACAACCGCGTGGTCGGCATCGTCGTCGACAGCGTCTCCGACGTCATCCCGCTCAACGCCGACCAGATCCGCCCCACCCCTGAATTCGGCGCCGCCGTGGACACCCGCTTCATCTCCGGCATCGGCACCCAGGACGATCGCATGCTGATCCTGCTGGACATCGAAACCCTCCTCGACAGCGCCGACATGGGCCAGACCGCCGCCGTCGAAGACGCCGCCGCCTGATCCCGGCCCTGGCCGGACCGGAACGACGTTCACGCAACAAAAGTCCTTCAGTTCTGTCGCAACTGGCCGATAGCTGGATTCAGGAACCGGTTGCGTGGCCTCCGCCCGCACCGGACCCACATTCATAGTCCCCCGGAGAACTCCCGATGAAGTCCCTGCCCGCCCTGCTTTCGATTGCCGTCCTCGCCGCCTCCGCGTCCTCCGCGTTTGCCCAGTCCGCTGAAATGATCCCGCCGGAGCTGGCGCCGCGTTCGGTCGGCAAGGATGGCATGGTCTGCGGCAAGGTCGAAAAGGCCCGCTACGCTGAAGGCTCCGAAGGCCAGCCGACCTTCCTCTACATGGGCGGCGCCTTCCCGCGCCACACCTTCTCGGCCCGCATCGCCGGCGAGAACCGCGGCAAGTTCAGCTTCCCGCTGGAAACCCTCGAAGGCAAAACCGTGTGCGTGATCGGCAAGATCGCCCGCGACGCCTCGCGCGCTGAAATCGAAGTCAGCTCGCCGGCCGGCCTGAAGCTCGCCAACATCAAGTAATCGTCCCATGCCCTGCCACGCCGGCCACCGCCGGCGTGGTCGTAGCAACCGGGCCGAATGCCCGGGCGCGTTTGCCACCGGAGAGTGCACCACCATGCAATGGATCAAGAACCTCAAACTGATGCCGAAGTTGATGCTGACTTTCGGTGTAATCCTGCTGGTGATGCTGCTGCAGGGCGTGGTCGCCTATCGCGGCCTGCACTCCCTCAACAACGTGACCACCGAGCTGGCCGGCAATCGCATGGAAAGCATCCGCATGGCCGGTGAGATGCGCGGCATGCTCGGCGAGTACCGGAACTACGCCTACCAGGGCCTGATCCGCGCCAGCGACGACGTCAAGACCGAAGCCAAGACCCGTGCCGCCGACCTGCGCGGCAAGATCAATGCCTCGATCAAGAAGTACCCCAGCCTGATCGACAGCCCCCAGCAGAAGAAGCTGTTCGACGCCTTCGCCAAGGACTGGAACGACTCGCTCGCCTCCTACGACGCCGTCGCCGAGATGCTCGAGCTGGACCTGCCGGATGACGCCATCGATACCTTCGTCGGCGAAACCCGCACCAAACACACCAAGGCCTCGACCGCCCTTGAGACCCTGATCGCCGAAGACAACCGCCTCGCCCGCGCCTCGCGCGAAGAGGCAGAAAGCACCTACGCCACCTCGGCGACCCTGACCGTCATCGCCCTGCTCGGCGGCGCCGCGCTCGGCCTGGTGCTGGTCTACCTGTTCGCCCGCTCGCTGGTCGGCGCCGTGCGCGGCGCGGTCGCGGTGTCCAATGACGTGGCTGGCGGCAAGCTGGATGGCCATATCGACGTCAGCCGCAAGGATGAAGTCGGCGACCTGATGCACGCCATGCAGCGCATGCAGCGCGACCTGCGTGAGCGCACCGAGACCGAGCAGGCCGTCGCCCGCGAAAACCTGCGCATCCGCACCGCCCTGGATTACAGCTCCACCGGCGTGTACCTGACCGACAACCACCTCAACATCGTTTACGCCAACCGCGCCCTGGAACAGACCCTGTCCCAGTACCAGGACGAGCTGCGCAAGCAGCTGCCGGACTTCGACGCCTCCACCTCGCTGGTTGGCCGTCCGCTGACCGTGCTCGAACACCGTGGCGAAATGGATGCCAACCTGCTGGCCAACCTCAAGCAGCACGGCGTCGCCCGTCGCGCCATGCAGTTCGGCGACGCCCAGTTCGCCCAGGTGGTGTCCACCATCCGCAACGAAGACGGCGAGAGCGTCGGCCACGTGGTCGAATGGCGTGACCGCACCCCCGAAGCGCTGGTCGAGGCCGAAGTGGCCCGGGTCATCGCCCAGGCCGCCGCCGGCGACCTCTCCGGCCGCATCGCCGCCGAGGGCAAGGATGGCTTCTTCCTGCAGCTGGCCCAGCAGATCAACGGCCTGCTCGACGCCAACGCCTCCAGCATCGAACAGATCTCCAGCCTGCTCACCGCGCTGTCGCAGGGCGACCTGACCGTGCGCATGCACGGCGATTTCCAGGGCGTGTTCGCCACCATGCGCGACGACGCCAACGCCACCGCCGAGCAGCTCAGCGGCATCGTGACCCGCATCAAGCAGTCCAGCCAGGCCATCAGCTCGGCCGCCAGCGAAATCGCCACCGGCAACAGCGACCTGTCGCGCCGCACCGAACAGCAGGCCGCCAACCTGGAAGAAACCGCCGCCTCGATGGAGGAACTGACCTCCACCGTGCGCCAGAACGCCGAACACGCCCGCCAGGCCAACCAGCTCGCCATCGGCGCGCACACCGTCGCCTCGCAGGGCGGTGAAGTGGTCGGCCAGGTGGTCACCACCATGAGCGCCATCCAGACCTCGTCCAAGAAGATCGCCGAGATCATCTCGGTCATCGACGGCATCGCCTTCCAGACCAACATCCTGGCCCTGAACGCTGCGGTGGAAGCCGCACGTGCCGGCGAGCAGGGTCGCGGTTTTGCCGTGGTCGCTTCCGAAGTGCGCACCCTGGCCCAGCGTTCGGCCGGCGCCGCCAAGGAAATCAAGGGCCTGATCGACGACTCGGTCGGCAAGGTCAATGACGGTTCGGCGCTGGTGCACAAGGCCGGCGCCACCATGGGCGAGATCGTCGCCTCGGTGCAGCGCGTGACCGACATCATGGCCGAGATCTCGGCGGCCTCGCAGGAACAGTCGGCCGGCATCGAACAGGTCAACCAGACCGTGGTGCAGATGGACGAAACCACCCAGCAGAATGCCGCGCTGGTGGAAGAAGCCACCGCCGCTGCCCGCTCGATGGAAGAACAGGCCGGCCAGCTCAGCGACGCCGTGTCGATCTTCCGCCTCGACGAGTACGAAACCACGGCCTCAGCCCCGGCTGTGGCACCGGCACCGCGTGCACCTGCGCGCCCGGCGTCGCCGGCCCCGGCCGCGCGCAAGCCGGCCAGCCGGGCAGTGGCCGCCGAGCTCGCCGAAGGCGACTGGCAGGAGTTCTAAGGCGCAACACGCACGCAGGCTGCGCAACACCGCAGGCCCCGATGCTCCGGCATCGGGGCCTGTTCGCATCTGCAGCTGAATGCAGTCAGCCTGCGCCCTCAATGGATGCCGTCACCGGCCGATAACAGCATTGCCTCGACACGTTCGTCGACGACGGCCCGCCGGGCCACTGCCCCCGCTCTCCAGGCACCGCTGCACGCCTCCGCTTCGAAGAAGACCCCCACGCCCATGAATGTTTCCAGCCGCTTCTCCAACCTTTCCGTCAGGGGCAAGCTGAATCTGCTCACCGCCCTGATCGCCATCGGCGTGATTGCCCTGGCCATGATCGCCGCGCGCATCCAGTACCTGGACCTGGCCGAAACCCGCAAGGAAGGCCTGAAGACCCAGGTCGAACTGACCTACGGCATCTTCGACCACTACAAGCGCCTGGCCGGCAGCGGCGAGCTGACCGAGGCTGCCGCCAAGTCCGCGGCCCTGGAAGCACTCAACAGCATGCGCGCAGACGGCGACAGCGCGTACTACAACGTGCTGGCCACCGACTACACCCTGCTGATGCACCCGTTCGCGCCGACCCGCGTGGGCAAGGTGCAGAAGGATTACACCTCCAAGGACGGCGTGCCGATCTACCTCCAGCAGGTGGACATGGCCAAGACCGGCGGCGGCTTCACCTACTACGCCACCACCAAGCCCGGCAAGGGCGATGACCTGATCGAGAAAGCGACCTACGCCGGCATGTACGCGCCGTGGCAGTGGGTGGTCACCAGCGGCGTGTACATGGACGATGTGCAGTCCGACGCCCTGGCGTTCACCGGCATCATGGCCGCCTCCGGCGGTGCCCTGGTGCTGCTGGTGCTGGCGCTGAGCTGGCTGATCGGCAACCGCATCACCGGCCCGCTGCGCCAGGCCACCGGCGTGGCCCAGAGCATCGCCAGCGGCAAGCTGGACAGCCGCATCGGCCCGCAGGCCCAGGACGAACCCGGCCGCCTGCTGGAAAGCATGGGCCGCATGCAGCAGCAGCTGCACGCGGTGATCGGCGCCCAGCGCGAGATGGCCAGCCAGCATGACGCCGGCCAGACCCGCTACCGCATGGACGAAGCCGCCTTCCCGGGCGAGTACGGCCTGATGGTGCGCGAGACCAACGCCCTGGTCGGTGCGCACGTACAGACCATGCAGGACGTGCTCGCGGTGGTGCAGCGTTATGCGGTCGGCGACCTCAGTGCCGACATCGCGCGCTACCCTGGCGACAAGGCAGCGATCAGCACCACGGTGGACGCGGTCAAGCACAACCTGGCCAGCATCAACGAAGAGATCAAGCGCCTCGGCGCGGCAGCGGCCGCCGGCGACTTCAGCCAGCGCGGCGACGCCGCCCGCTTCGACCATGACTTCGGCCAGATGATCGCCAGCCTCAACGCGATGATGGAAGTCAGTGACGACAACCTGGGCAAGCTCTCGCAGCTGCTTTCGGCCATTGCCGAAGGCGACCTCACCGCACGCATGCATGGCGATTTCCAGGGCGTGTTCGCCACCATGCGTGACGACGCCAACGCCACGGTCGCGCAGCTGACCCAGATCGTCGGCCAGATCCAGCAGGCCGCCGGCAACATCAACCTGGCCGCCGGGGAGATCGCCACCGGCAACAGCGACCTGTCGCGCCGCACCGAACAGCAGGCCGCCAACCTGGAAGAAACCGCCGCCTCGATGGAAGAACTCACCTCCACCGTGCGCCAGAACGCCGAGCACGCGCGCCAGGCCAACCAGCTCGCCATCGGTGCGCATGGCGTGGCCTCGCAGGGCGGTGAAGTGGTCGGCCAGGTGGTGACCACCATGAGTGCCATCGAAGCCAGCTCCAAGCGCATTGCCGAGATCATCTCGGTGATCGATGGCATTGCCTTCCAGACCAACATCCTGGCGCTGAACGCGGCCGTGGAAGCGGCGCGCGCGGGCGAACAGGGCCGCGGTTTTGCCGTGGTCGCTTCCGAAGTGCGCACCCTGGCCCAGCGCTCGGCCGGTGCGGCCAAGGAAATCAAGGGCCTGATCGACGACTCGGTGGCCAGCGTGGCCGACGGGTCGGCGCTGGTGCACAAGGCGGGCAGCACCATGGGCGAGATCGTCGCCTCGGTACAGCGTGTCAACGACATCATGGCCGAAATCTCCGCCGCCTCGCAGGAACAGTCCGCCGGCATCGAACAGGTCAACCAGACCGTGGTGCAGATGGACGAAACCACCCAGCAGAACGCCGCGCTGGTGGAAGAAGCCACGGCCGCCGCCCGCGCCATGGAAGAACAGGCCACCCAGCTGGCCGACGCGGTCGCGATCTTCCGCCTGGACAACCAGGTCGCCGCTGCGGTCAGCGCGGTCACCGCACGCATCGCCGCCCCGGCGCCGCTGCGCAGCGTGAAGCCGGCCGCTGCGGCCAAGGCCGGTCCCCGCACGCCGGCCCCGGCCGCACGTACGTCGCGGACCACGCCTGCAGACGACGGCAACTGGCAAGAGTTCTGAGCCAACGCGGCGGCCGCAGGGCCGCCGCCCCCCTTTTCGACCGAGTCCGCCCGTGACGATGCCATCCGCACCTGCCTCCGCCGCCTCTCCCCACGGTCGCGAATTCGAGTTCGCCGACCGCGACTTCCGCCGGATCTGCGACCTGATCTACCAGCGCGTCGGCATTTCGCTGGCGCCGGCCAAGCGCGACATGGTCTACGGCCGTCTCTCGCGGCGGCTGCGGGCATTGGGCCTGCGCAGTTTCCAGGAGTATCTGGACCAGCTGGAGAGCCAGGGCGGCGATGAGTGGCAGGCCTTCACCAACGCCCTGACCACCAACCTGACCGCGTTCTTCCGCGAACCGCACCATTTCGAAAAACTGGACACCGAACTGCGCGCACGTGCCGGCCACGGCACCCTGCAGCTGTGGTCCTGCGCGGCATCCACCGGTGAAGAGCCCTATTCCATGGCGATCACCGCCTGCGAGGCGTTCGGCACCCTGAAACCACCCGTGCGCATCCTGGCCACCGACGTGGATACCCAGGTCCTGGCCACCGCCAGCCGCGGTGTCTATGCCATCGACCGCGTGTCCGGCCTGGATATGGCCATCAAGAAGCGCTACTTCCAGCGGGGCAGCGGTCCCAATGAGGGCCAGTGCCGCGTGCATCCTGCGCTGCGCGAACTGATCGACTTCCGGCCGCTCAACCTGCTGGCGCCGCGCTATGACGTCGGTGGCCCGTTCGATGCGCTGTTCTGCCGCAACGTGATGATCTACTTCGACAAGCCCACCCAGCGCGGCATCCTGTCGCGGCTGATCCAGCACATGGGCGACGACGGCCTGCTCTACACCGGCCATTCGGAGAATTACCTGCACGCCGCCGACCTGATCCAGCCCTGCGGCCGTACCCTGTACAAGCGCGCCCCGGGAGCGCCGGCATGAACCTGGCCGCCCGCACCGACGAGGTGATGCGTTACTTCGACAGCCGCTTCAAGGTGACCGCCGCCAAGCTACTGCCGACCCAGTACCTGGTGGTCGACGACGACACCGCCTTGACCACCACGCTGGGTTCCTGCGTGGCCGCCTGCCTGCGCGACCCGGTGCTGAAGATCGGCGGCATGAACCACTTCCTGTTGCCCGAGGGCAATGTCGGCGATGGCGCACCCGCACGCTACGGCAGCTATGCGATGGAACTGCTGATCAACGACCTGCTCAAGCGCGGCGCACACCGCAAGCGCCTGGAAGCCAAGGTATTCGGCGGCGCCAACGTGCTCAAGGGCTTCACCAGCAACCCGGTCGGCACGCGCAACGCCGAATTCGTGCGCCAGTACCTCCAGGCCGAACACATCCCGGTGCTGGCCGAGGACCTGTGCGGCATCCACCCGCGCAAGGTATGGTTCTTCGCCGACAGCGGCCGGGTGGTCGTGCAGCGCCTGCCGCATGCCCACGAAGCCGAAGTGGCCGCCACCGAATCGGCGGTGCGGGCACGCCTGTCCAAGGCCCCGGTCACCGGTGGCGTGGAGCTGTTCGAATGATCACCGGCTCGCCCTGCAGGGTATTGATCGTCGACGATTCGGCCGTGGTGCGGCAGATGCTCAGCGAGATCCTCGCCAGTGACCCGGGCATCGAAGTGGTCGGCACCGCGGCCGACCCGTTGCTGGCGCGCGAGAAGATCAAGCGTTTGGCCCCGGACGTGATCACCCTGGACGTGGAAATGCCGCGCATGGATGGCTTGGCGTTCCTGGAAAACCTGATGCGCCTGCACCCGCTGCCGGTGGTGATGATCTCCTCGCTGACCGAGCGCGGTGCCGATACCACCCTGCAGGCGCTGGCGCTGGGCGCGGTGGATTTCATTTCCAAGCCGAAGCTCGACGTGGCCCGTGGCCTTCAGAGTTACGCCGAGGAAATCATCGACAAGGTCAAGATGGCCGCCCGTTCGCGCGTGCGTACCCTGGCCCGGCCGATTGCCCCGCGCGTGACCCTCGACCCGGTGCTGCCAGCAGCCAGGCGCTCCATCCAGTTCCGCACGACCGACCGCCTGATCGCCATCGGCGCCTCGGCCGGCGGCACCGAAGCGCTGCGCGTGGTGCTGGAAGGCATGCCGGCCGACGCGCCGGCGGTGGTGCTGACCCAGCATCTGCCGGCCACCTTCAGCACCGCGTTCGCCGAGCGGCTGGACCGTCACTCGGCGATGTCGGTACGCGAAGCCACCGACGGCGAGGCCGTGCTGGCCGGGCACGCCTACCTGCCGCCGGGCGGCAAGCACCTGCGGGTCATTCGCGACGGTGCCCGCTGGCGCTGCCGGATCGACGACGGCCCGGCGGTGAACCGGCACAAGCCTGCCGTGGACGTACTTTTCCGCTCGGTGGCCGAGAGCGCGGGCGCCAATGCGATCGGCGCGATCCTCACCGGCATGGGGGACGACGGCGCACGCGGTTTACTGGAGCTCAAGAACGCTGGCGCGCCCACCCTGGTACAGGACGAAGCCACCAGCGTGGTGTGGGGTATGCCGGGTGCCGCGTTCAAACTCGGCGCTGCCGAAGAGCAGGTCCCGCTGGAACGCGTCGCCGAACGGCTGATGGCCTTGGCGCGAGGCTGACGTCCCGACGCTGTGCGTCGCCTCACGACCAACGGTCGTGCGCTACCCGGCCCGACGCTGTGGGGCTGCGCACGGCCAACGGTCGTGCGCTGCCCGGCCCGACGCTGTGCGTCGCCGCACGACCAACGGTCGTGCGCTACCCGGCCCGGCGCCGTGCGTCGCCGCACGACCAACCGTCGTGCGCTGCCCGGCCCGACGCTGTGCGTCGCCTCACGACCAACGGTCGTGCGCTACCCGGCCCGACGCTGTGCGTCGCCGCACGGCCAACGGTCGTGCGCTGCCCGGCCCGACGCTGTGCGTCGCCGCACGGCCAACGGTCGTGCGCTACCCGGCCCGGTAGGTCACGACCGTTGGTCGTGACGCTTTCCATCATCAGGCCCAATACAAGCGCATCGGATTGTCCACCAGCAGTTTGTGCTGCTGCTCTGCCGTCACGGCAATCCGTGGAATGACATCCACCAGCGCGCCGTCGTCGGGCATATGCGACGTGAGGTTCGGATGCGGCCAGTCCGTACCCCACAGCACCCGGTCCGGGAACGCCTCGACCAGGTGCCGCGCGAAGGGGACCACATCGTCATACGACGGCGGACCAGACCGCGACAGTCGCTCCGGGCAGCTCACCTTGGTCCACACGTTCGGGTGCTCGCCCATCAGGCGCACGAAGCGCTGGAACTCCGGCCCGTCCACCGGTCGGCTCACATCGGGGCGGCCCATGTGGTCCACCACCACCGTGGTCGGCAGCGAGGTGAAGAAATCCCAGCGCTCGGCCAGGTCGGCCGCTTCGAAGTACACCACCACATGCCAGCCCAGTGGCGCGATGCGCTCGATGATCGCGTGGTAGTACGCATCCGGCTTCGGATCCACCAGCCGCTTCACGAAATTGAAGCGCACCCCGCGCACCCCGGCCTCGTGAAGCTCGCGCAGTTCCGCATCGGTCACGCTGTCGCGGACCGTCGCCACCCCACGCGCACGCCCCTTGGCGCTGCGCAGTGCGTCGACCAGCGCGCTGTTGTCGGCCCCATGGCAGGTGGCCTGCACGATGACGTTGCGCTCGAAGCCCAGGAAATCGCGCAGCGCGAACAGCTGCTCCTTGCCCGCATCGCAAGGCGTGTACTTGCGCTCCGGCGCGTACGGGAAACGATCGCCCGGGCCGAACACATGGCAGTGCGCGTCCACCGCACCCGCCGGCGGTACAAACGACGGACGGGTGGGCTGGGCACAGAAGTCCAGCCAATCGGCGTCTTTCACGAAGCGTGCCATTACAGCCCCCTCGCCTTCAGCTGCGCATCCAGGCGCGGGTAGACCCGGCGCGCGTTGCCCGAGAGCACCTTGGCCCGGTCAGCCGCAGACAGCCCCAGCGCTTCCACGTAACGCAGGGTGTCGTCGAAGAACTGCCCGGTTTCGGGGTCGATGCCGCGCACCGCCCCCACCATTTCCGAGCCAAACAGGATGTTGTCGATGTCGATCACCTTGAACAGCAGGTCGATACCCGGCTGATGGTAAACGCAGGTATCGAAGAACACGTTCCTCATCACATGCTCGTTCAGCGGGGGCTTGCCCAGCATGTCCGCCAGGCCCCTGAACCGCCCCCAGTGATAGGGCACCGCGCCGCCGCCGTGCGGGATGATGAAGCGCAGCTCAGGGAAGTCACGGAACAGATCGCCCTGCAGAAACTGCATGAACGCAGTGGTGTCCGCGTTGAGGTAGTGCGCGCCGGTAGCGTGGAAGTTGGCATTGCAGCTGCCGGACACATGCACCATGGCCGGAACGTCCAGCTCCACCATTTTCTCGAAGAACGGGTACCAGGCCCGGTCGGTCAGCGGCAATCCGGTCCAGTGACCGCCGGACGGATCGGGGTTGAGGTTGCAGCCGACAAAGCCCAGCTCGTTGACACAGCGTTCCAGCTCGGCGATCGAGTTTGCGATCGGGACGCCGGGTGACTGTGGCAGCTGGCATACGCCGATGAATGTTTCGGGATACAGCGCCACCACCCGCGCGATCAGATCATTGCAGCGGCGGGTCCATTCCGCGCTGACCGCCTCGTCACCCACGTGGTGGGCCATGGTGCTGGCGCGCGGCGAGAAGATGGTCATGTCCGCGCCGCGCTCGCGCAGCAGGCGCAGCTGGTTGGCTTCCACGCTTTCGCGCAGCGCGTCGTCGCTGATCGCGGGGTATACCGGCGCCGGCAGCAACGGATCGTTGAAATGCGCCACCTGCGCCTTGCGGAACGCATCGTGGCTGGCGGGAGCGGTCGTGTAGTGACCGTGGCAATCGATGATCATGCAGTGGCCTCGTGGGGGAGGAGTTACCAGCCGAACAGCTGGGCGAAGTGAACGTCCACGCGCAGGCCGACGATCAATGCATCGGGAATGTCGGTGGTGCGGGTCGGCGCGTAGATCGGGTCCGGGTTGATCACGTATTGCAGGTTGGGCATCAGGCGGATTCCCTTGTGCACCGCCCAGCCGTAGCTGAGCTCGGCGATGATCTCGTCCGCGTTGGGCGCGCCGCTGCCGCCGTTGCGTGCGCGGCGATCACGGAGGAACGCGATCTGCTCGTCACTGAAATGGGTATTGGAGACGAACATCGCCAGGGTGTCCTGGTCGCGCCCGGCGAACGTGCCGGTCTTCACGAAGCCGACGGCCGCGAACTGGTCGATGGGCGCCTCGTTGCCGGTGTTGACGTAGGCGCGGGCGAACAACGCCAGGTTGCGCTTGCCCTCACCCCGCCACACGGTCTGGTCGGCCATGGCATACCACCCCATGCGCGCACCGTCCTGCATGGCCGTGGGTTTGCCGGTGAGTGCGGCCGAGTTGCCGTTGGCATCGTAATAGGAGCTCTTGCCGCCATCGGTATTGCGGTACATGCCCACGCGGTAGGTGCGCGGCAGCCGGTCGTTGGCGAACGTCGTCTGGTAGCCGGCCTCGTAGGCAGTGAGGGTGCCGGTACCTTCGCCCACCGAGAAGTCCAGGCCGTTCTTGCCGGCCTTGTTCAGCTCGTTGTTGTAGTCGAACGCACCGCCCTGCACGTACCAGCGGTCATTCATGTCGTAGCGCACGATGCCCGCCCACGACGAGTTCGGGAACGCGGTGATGCCCAGGTCGGTGATCGCGCCATACGGCGTGAGGCACATGGCGTTGCTCATGAACACGCAGTTGAGTGCGGAGTTGTTGAAGTAGCTGTTCACCGGCGCACGCCCGGCGGTGATGCTCAACCCGTTGTCGAAGCGGTGGCGCACGGTCAGCCGGGTCAGGCGGCCACCGGCCACCGGTCGCCAGGTCTGCTGCGCGCTGATCGAATTGCCGATTTTCTCGCGCGCCAGGTTGCGCCCGGCAAACCAGGCCCACTGCGCGTCGACGTCGGTGTTGTGCACGCCGAACAGCGCGTCCAGGTCGAACTTCGACTGGGCCATGATCCAGTAGGACCCTTCGGTACCCTGCTCCACCCCGCCCACGGGGTTGGAGGCGACGTTGCCAACGACATCAAGGGTCAGGTCGACGCCCTTGGGCAGGGTGCCCTCGGCGGCGGCCGGGGCGGACAGTGCAGCGCTCAGGAGCAGCGCCAGCGGGGTATGGCGGAGGATGGACATGGAATCTCCCTCCCCGCTGCCAGCGGCAGCGGGTTCATTGCATTCGGGGTGGGCGCCGCGGCCAGGCCGGGGCGCGTAGGTCAGGCTTCGCGAACGCCGAGATGGCGCAGGCGGGCGCGGCGGGTGCCGATCTGTTCGGCCATCACCTTCTCGTCCAGCTTGCCTTCCCACTTGGCGATCACCAGCACCGCGATCGCGTTGCCGACCAGGTTCACGAAGGTCAGGCCCTCGGCCAGAATGCGGTGGATGCCCAGGATCAGGGCGATGCTGGCCACTGGAATGGTGCCGGTGGTGCCCAGCGTTGCGGCCAGGACCACGAAGGCCGCCCCGGCCACGCCGGCCGCACCTTTGGAGGTGAGCAGCAGCACGGCGATCAGCCCCAGCTGATGCCACACCGTCAGTTCGGTGTTGGTCGCCTGGGCCAGGAACAAGGCCACCGTGGTCAGGTACAGGCAGGTGCCGTCGAGGTTGAAGGAATAGCCGGCCGGAATCACGAAACCGACCACGCCTTCCTCGCAGCCCAGTTTCTTCATTTTCTCGATCAGCCGCGGCAGCACCGTTTCGGTGGAGGTGGTGGCCGCCACGATCACGATTTCATCGCGCAGGTAGGCCAGCAGCCGCCACAGGCTGGCGCCGGTCCACCAGCACACCGCGCCCAGCACGAACACGGTGAATGCCGCGCAGACCACAAAGAATTCGATGATCAGCTCGCCCAGCGACAGCAGCGAGCCCGCGCCGAACTGGCCCACGGTGAAGGCGATGGCACCGAACGCACCGATCGGCGCGAAGTACATGACGTAGCCGATGATCTTGAAAAGCGCAGCCGACGTACCTTCAATGACCTTCATCACCGGCGCGCCACGCTCGCCGATCGAGGCCAGCGCCACGCCGAACAGTACCGCCACGAACAGCACCTGCAGCACGTGCGCCTCGGTGAACGCACTGACCAGGGTGTTGGGGATGATCGCCATGACGTAGGAGACAATCGACTGGTCGTGCGCGGTATGCACGTAGCCTTGGATGCTGGCCATGTCGATGGTGGCCGGGTCGATGTTCATGCCCGCACCGGGCTGCCACAGATCTACCGCCACCAGGCCCACAATCAGCGCCAGGATGGTGATCACCTCGAAGTAGATCAGCGACTTGAGCGCCAGCCGGCCCACGCTGCGCATGTCGCGCATGCCGGCGATGCCGTGCACCACGGTCACGAAGATGATCGGCCCGATCATCATGCGGATCAGCTTGATGAACGCGTCGCCGAACGGCTTCATCGCCGAACCCCAGTCCGGCTGCAGCCAGCCCAGCACGACGCCGATGATGGTGCCGGCCAGCACCTGGAACCACAACTGACCAAAGACGCCGAAGCGGCCCTGCCGCTTCTCAACAACAGCCATGACAACCCTCCCAGGTCACAAGAATAGAGACGTCGCGCGCATTCAGTCGAACAGCACGCCGTCGAACAGCTTTCGGGCAGTCCGCAGGATGGCCGCAGCGGCCACCTGCCCGTCCGCATCACGTTCCAGCACGCAGCCGGTACTGCCGCTGGGGTGCTCGATGTCCAGCTGCAGGCGGCTGCCGTCGGGCACCACCGCCAGCGCAGAGGCCGGCGAGTCCGGCAGCAGGCAGGCCGTGGCCACCGTGACCGCGCCGAGCACCCCGATGGAGGCGTGGCAGCGGTGCGGGATGAACGAGCGCACGCAGATCGCACCGCCCTCGCGGGGCGCCGCCACCAGCATCATCTTGGGTACGGACTGTGCCGGGACGTCACCGAGATGCATCAATGGCCCGGCCTGCAGGCGGATCGCCTCCAGCCGCGCTTTCAACGTGTCGTTGGCATCCAGCGTGGCGCGGTCTTCATAACCGCTCACGCCCACATCGCTGGCGCGCAGCACCACGCAGGGCATGCCGTTGTCGATCAGGGTGACCTCCACCCCATCGATCACATCCACCGCCTTGCCGGTCGGCAGCAGTGCACCGCAGCTCGAACCGGCAATGTCGGCAAAGGTCAGGGGAATCGGCGCCGCCGTACCCGGTACACCGTCAATCCGCGCCGCGCCGTCGTAGCGCACCTGGCCATCGGGGGTCTGGACGTTGGCGGTGGCCACCTTGCCGGTGTTGACCATGAAGATACGGACGTCGGTGCTGTCGCCGCGGGGCCGGACCAGGCCGCGCTCGATGGCAAACGGGCCGACGCCTGCGAGCAGGTTGCCGCAGTTCTGCGCGTCGCTGACCACCGCCTGGTCGACGAACACCTGCAGGAACAGGTACTCCACGTCGGCGTCGGGGCGGGTGGACAACGCCACCACCGCGACCTTCGAGGTCAGCGGATCGGCGCCGCCCATGCCATCGATCTGGCGCGGGTCGGGCGAACCATAGGCGCGCAGCAGGAACGCATCGCGCGCGGCCGCATCGGCAGGCAGGTCGCCGGCCAGGAAGTAGCCGCCCTTGGACGTGCCACCGCGCATCCACATGGCGGGCACGCTCTTACTCATAACGCAGGCCCTTGGCCGCCAGGCGTTCGCGCATGGCGTAGATGTCCAGGCCCAGCTCACCCTTGGCCAGGCGTTCGCGCTTCTCCGCCTCGCGCGCTTCGCGTGCCTGGGATTCGGCCGCCACGCGCGCCGCATCGGCACGCGGCACGATGCACACGCCGTCATCGTCGGCGATCACCACATCGCCGGGATGCACCAGCGCACCCGCGCAGACCACCGGCACGTTGACCGACCCAAGCGTTTCCTTGACCGTGCCCTGTGCGTGGATCGCCCGGCTCCAGACCGGGAAGCCCATCGCAGTCAGGTCGCGCACATCGCGCACGCCCGCATCGATGATCAGGCCACGACACCCGCGCACCTGCGCCGAGGTGGCCAGCAGGTCGCCGAAGTAACCATCGCTGCAGTCGCTGGTCGGCGCCACCACCAGCACATCGCCGTCGCGAAGCTGCTCGATGGCCACATGCATCATCCAGTTGTCGCCGGGCGGCACCGACACGGTGATGGCGCTGCCGGCGATGCGCGCACCGCTGTAAATCGGCCGCAGCCGGGGGTGCAGCAGTCCGCTGCGGCCCTGGGCCTCATGGGCGGTGGCAACACCGGCCTGGGCCAGGACCTGGATCGCGCCGGCAGCGGCGCGTTCGACATGGGTGACGACGCGGGACATCCATCCATCCTTCAATGACGATGATGCAGTCTTGTCCGGCAACGCCACCCCCTCAAGATCGATTTTCGCAACAGCCATTGGGTTTGGTTATAGTTGTTGCATGAAGCGGGTCGACGAACTCAACCTCAAGCACCTGCATGCGCTGGTCGCGGTACATCGGTATGGCGGCATCAGCGCCGCGGCGCCACAGGTGAACCTGTCCCAGCCGGCGCTGACTCAGGCGATCGCGCGGCTGGAAGGACAGCTCGATGCCACCCTGTTCGACCGTCAGCCCGGCGGCATGGCCCCGACCGAAGCGGCGGAGCTGCTGGTGCCCCGCATCGAACGCGCCATCGGCTACATCGCAGACGGAGTCAGGCTGGCCCGCCGTGCACAGCGGCTGCCTGCCCTGCCCGCCGTCGAACGACGGGTCACCCTCGGCCAACTGCGCGCGCTGGTCGCGGTGGACGCCGCCGGCAGCTTCACCCTCGCCGCCAGCCGCGCCGGCATTTCACAGCCGGCGATCTACCGCGCGGTGCACGAGCTGGGCACCGCCATCGAAGTGCCATTGACCGAACGCCACGGCAAGACCGTACAGACCACGCCGGCCGCTACGCGCATGCTGCGACTGGTGCGGCTGGCAATCTCCGAACTGGCGGCGGGCCTGGATGAAATCGCCCTGCTGCGTTCCGAACAGGGCGGCAGGGTCACGCTCGGGGTGATGCCGCTCGCCCGTGCCATCCTGCTGCCGCAGGTGCTGGCCCGCTTTGCCCGTGCGCACCCGGGTGCGTCGGTAAACGTCATTGAGGGCCCCTACGCCGAATTGCTGGGGGATCTGCGCGCCGGCAGCCTGGACCTGCTGATCGGCGCCATGCGCGACAGCCTGCCCGTGCGAGACGTGGCGCAGGAAGGTCTGTTCGACGACGACCCGGTGATCGTCGCCCGCAGCGGACACCCGCTGGCCGGCACCGCGCCGCTGGACTTCGACCGGCTGCTGGCGTTCCCGTGGGTGATCGCCGCCACCGGCGCGCCTGTGCGTGCCCGTTGGGAACGCATGTTCCGCCAGCATGGCCATGAACCGCCGCGCCTGCGCATCGAATGCGGCTCGGTCCTGATCACCCGCGGCCTGCTGTTGGAAGACGACTGGCTCACCCTGATGTCACGCGACCAGTTCGTGATCGAACGCCGCGCCGGCCTGCTCTGCGAAATCGGCAGCGCCGGCGACGATCTGCGCCGCCGCATCGGCATCACCACCCGCGCCGACTGGCACCCCACGCGCCTGCAACGGGCGTTCGTCGACACGTTCCGGAGGGTGTGCGCGGAGCGCACCGATGATGCGGAGGATGCCTGGCCGTTCCGCTACCCACGGTAGGGTGAAGCGGCCCTGCGGCCGCAAACAAAAACCCCCGGTTCTCACCGGGGGTTTTCGTTCAACACGTCAGCCCGTCAGGCTCAGGCAGCAACCGTCTTCGCCACGTCCTGGTAGTCCTCGATCTGGTCGAAGTTCATGTAGCGGTAGATGTCCTTGCTGCTGGCATCCAGCACGCCGATGTCGGCCATGTACTCTTCCTTGGTCGGGATGCGACCCAGACGCGAGCAGATCGCGGCCAGTTCGGCCGACCCCAGGTACACGTTGGAGTTGCGGCCCAGCCGGTTCGGGAAGTTGCGGGTCGAGGTCGAGAACACCGTCGCGCCCTCGCGCACCTGTGCCTGGTTGCCCATGCACAGCGAGCAGCCCGGCATTTCCATGCGCGCACCGGCGGTGCCGAAGGTGCCGTAGTGGCCTTCCTTGGTCAGCTCCGAGGCATCCATCTTGGTCGGCGGGGCCACCCACAGCTTGGTCGGAATGTCGCGCTTGCCTTCGAGCAGCTTGGCGGCCGCACGGAAGTGACCGATGTTGGTCATGCACGAACCGATGAACACTTCATCGATGGCCGCACCGGCCACGTCCGAGAGCGTCTTGACGTCGTCCGGATCGTTCGGGCAGGCCACGATCGGCTCGTGGATGTCGGCCAGGTCGATCTCGATCACGGCCGCGTACTCGGCGTCGGCGTCCGGCTCCAGCAGCTCCGGATTGGCCAGCCAGGCTTCCATCTTCTCGATGCGGCGGGCCAGCGAACGGGCGTCCTGGTAACCCTCGGCAATCATCCACTTCAGCAGCGTGATGTTGCTGGTGAGGTACTCGATGATCGGCTCCTTGCTCAGGTGCACCGAGCAGCCGGCGGCCGAACGTTCGGCCGAGGCATCGGACAGTTCGAACGCCTGCTCGACCTTCAGGTCCGGCAGACCTTCGATTTCCAGGATGCGGCCGGAGAAGATGTTCTTCTTGCCCGCCTTGGCGACAGTCAGCAGGCCCGACTTGATCGCGTACAGCGGAATCGCGTTGACCAGGTCACGCAGGGTCACGCCCGGCTGCATCTTGCCCTTGAAGCGGACCAGCACCGATTCGGGCATGTCCAGCGGCATCACGCCGGTGGCAGCGGCGAAGGCGACCAGGCCCGAGCCGGCCGGGAACGAGATGCCCACCGGGAAACGGGTGTGCGAATCGCCGCCGGTGCCGACGGTATCAGGCAGCAGCATGCGGTTGAGCCAGCTGTGGATCACGCCGTCGCCCGGGCGCAGCGAGATGCCGCCGCGGGTGGAGATGAACTCCGGCAGCGTGTGGTGGGTCTTGACGTCCACCGGCTTCGGGTACGCAGCGGTGTGGCAGAACGACTGCATCACCAGGTCGGCCGAGAAGCCCAGGCAGGCCAGGTCCTTGAGCTCGTCGCGGGTCATCGGGCCGGTGGTGTCCTGCGAGCCCACCGAGGTCATCTTCGGTTCGCAGTAGGTGCCCGGGCGCATGCCCTTGCCTTCCGGCAGGCCACAGGCGCGACCGACCATCTTCTGCGCCAGCGAGAAGCCCTTGCCGGTGTCCGGCGGGTCCATCGGCAGGCGGAACAGGTCGGTCGGGGCCAGCCCCAGCGCTTCGCGTGCCTTGGCGGTCAGGCCGCGGCCGATGATCAGCGGAATGCGGCCACCGGCGCGCACTTCGTCGAACAGCACGTCGGACTTCACCTGGAACTCGGCGATGACCTGGCCGTCCTTCAGCGCCTTGCCGTCATACGGACGCAGCTCGACCACGTCGCCCATGTTCATCTGCGACACATCCAGCTCGATCGGCAGCGCGCCGGCGTCTTCCATGGTGTTGTAGAAGATCGGTGCGATCTTCGACCCCAGGCACACGCCACCGAAGCGCTTGTTCGGAATGAACGGAATGTCCTCGCCGGTGAACCACAGTACCGAGTTGGTGGCCGACTTGCGGCTGGAACCGGTGCCGACCACGTCGCCCACGTAGGCGACCAGATGGCCCTTGTCCTTCAGCGACTCGATGAACTTGACCGGGCCGCGCTTGCCGTCTTCTTCCGGCTCGATGCCATCGCGCTTGTTCTTCAGCATCGCCAGGGCGTGCAGCGGAATGTCCGGGCGGGTGGTCGCGTCCGGCGCCGGCGACAGGTCGTCGGTGTTGGTCTCGCCGGTCACCTTGAGCACGGTGATGGTCAGGCTCTGCGGCACTTCCGGGCGGCTGGTGAACCACTCGGCGTCGGCCCAGCTCTGCAGCACGCCCTGGGCGTTCGCATTGCCGGCCTTGGCCTTTTCCTGCACGTCATGGAAGGCATCGAAGACCAGCAGGGTCTTCTTCAGCGCGTCGGCGGCGATCGCGCCGACCACGGCGTCATCGAGCAGCTGGACCAGCGGGGCGACGTTGTAACCGCCAAGCATCGTGCCCAGCAGTTCGGTGGCGCGCTCGCGCGAGATCAGCGCATTGGTTTCGCTGCCGAAGGCGATCGCGGCCAGGTACGAGGCCTTGACCTTGGCGGCGTCATCGACACCGGCCGGGACGCGCTGGGTCAGCAGGTCGAGCAGGAAGTCGGCCTCGCCGGCCGGCGGGTTCTTCAGCAGTTCAATGACGTCGGCCGTCTGCTGGGCGCTCAGCGGCAGCGGCGGGATGCCAAGCGCGGCGCGCTCGGCTACGTGGTGGCGGTAGGCTTCCAACATGACAACTCCCGGGAAATTCTTTGAAAAGACTTCGGTTGAATACGGCGGTTGAGATACGGGCTCAGGCGTGCGGCACGATCAGCTTCAGGCCCTTGAAGTAGTCGCGGTAAAACGTGTCGTTCCAGGTGATCAGCCCGTCGCACTGCAGCAGGGCGTGCGCGCCGACCATGAATTCGTCCAGGCTGCGGCCGCTGGCACCGCGCTGCCGGTGGCGGCGGTGCATCTCGCCGGCACGCAGCGCCGACTTGGCTTCCAGCGCATTGAAATGGACCCCCATTTCCTCCAGTGCCTCCAGCACCTCGGCACCGCCGCGCAGCGACGCGCAGATCTCGGCCAGCGTCGCCCCGCAGACCACCACCCGGCCCCCCACCAGACTCTGCCGCAGGCAGGCCTCGACGGCATCGGCCTGCGGACCATTGCTCAGCAGTTCGACCAGCACCGGGGAATCGACGGCGATCATCACGCTTATTCCTCGTCGCGCACCGCGCGGACGGCAGCCTCGGCCGAATCGAAGCCATCAAGCGCGAACTTGCCGCGCGCCCGTGAAATGGCATCGTCAACGCTCTTGCGCAGAATGATCCGGCTACCGTCCAGCTCCACTTTGAGCTGGGTGCCCTTGGTAAGGCCCAGGGCATCGCGCACTGCCTTGGGCAGGGTGATCTGGCCGCGTTCGGCGACGGTGGCTTCCATGGGGGTAGGTCCGGTTCGGTATGTACGAATTATACATACCCGGAGGTCCATACCGCCACGGGAGGTGATCTGCCGGCTGAATGGGCATTCTGCGCGGGCGGGCTGCCGGACCGGCAACAGACCCGAAAATGTAGTCATGTCCGACGATTTGTGACGCAAATGGCTGAATGTTGCGTGTCAGTCACTAGAATGGCGGGGCTGCACACCTCCATCGCTAGAAAAGGACATCCCACGATGCGTATTACTGCGCTTACATTGGCCGTGCTGCTCGCGGCCCCGTTGGTGCTGGCAACCTCCGCCACCCAGGCCAACCCCTTCGGCGGTTACAAGACCGGCACCGAGATCACCCAGCAGCAGCTGGATGCCGCCGAAGTCGGCAAGACCACGCAGGACAACATCCGCGAGGCGTACGGCGCGCCGAGCCGGCGTGAGCAGCTCGGCGACACCCAGATCTGGTATTACGACTACGTCAACATCAAGCACTTCGGCAAGAACGTGCAGGAAGCCACCGTGTTCGAGTTCGACAAGAAGGGCCTGCTGTCGGCCAAGTCCAAGTCCAACGCCGTGGGCAAGACCGGCAACGCGCTGATCGACGCTGCCAACGGCAAGTAACGGCTGCCGCACGGCATCGTTTTCTGACGGGGCGCCCATGGGCGCCCCGTCGGCGTTTGAAGGGGGGCGTGATGACATGGGCGCTACATGTGACTGTGTAACCTTGTGTTCTGTCATTGGCCGGCCATGGCATGGCGCCGGATCGCTCATACTGGCTGCGATCGGCACCCCAGGGCCGCCGGTAAAAACGCACGCAGGCCTGCTCCGGGCGGGCCAACGCACGCCATCCGCAAGAGGAGTCACCCCGCATGAGCGATTCGTTCTCCACCCGCAGCCAGCTGGACGTCGGCGGAAAGACCTACGACTACTTCAGCCTGCCCAAGCTCGGACAGCAGTTCGACATCTCCCACCTGCCCTACTCGATGAAGATCCTGCTGGAGAACCTGCTCCGGCACGAGGACGGCGGTGCCACCGTCGGCCGCGACCACATCGAAGCGGTGGCGCGCTGGAACCCCAAGGCCGAACCGGACATCGAAATCGCCTTCATGCCCGCCCGCGTGGTCCTGCAGGACTTCACCGGCGTGCCCTGCGTGGTCGACCTGGCCGCGATGCGCGATGCCGTGGTCAAGCTCGGCGGCCGCCCGGAACAGATCAACCCGCAGATTCCCTCCGAACTGGTCATCGACCACTCGGTGCAGGTCGATGTGTTCGGTACCCCCGATGCGCTCGACCTCAACGGCAAGATCGAATTCCAGCGCAACCAGGAGCGCTATGGCTTCCTGCGCTGGGGGCAGAAGGCCTTCGACAACTTCAAGGTGGTGCCACCCAACACCGGCATCGTGCACCAGGTGAATCTTGAGAACCTGGCGCGTGTGGTGATGACCGCCGACAAGGACGGGAAGGCCGTTGCCTACCCCGACACCGTGTTCGGCACCGACAGCCACACCACCATGATCAATGGCATCGGCGTGCTCGGCTGGGGCGTGGGCGGTATCGAGGCCGAGGCCGCCATGCTCGGCCAGCCCTCCTCCATGCTGATCCCCCAGGTGGTGGGCTTCAAGCTCACCGGCCGCCTGCCCGAAGGCGCCACCGCCACCGACCTGGTGCTCACCGTCACCCAGATGCTGCGCACGCACGGCGTGGTTGGCAAGTTCGTCGAGTTCTTCGGCGAAGGCCTGCAGCACCTGCCGCTGGCCGACCGTGCCACCATCGGCAACATGGCGCCCGAGTATGGCGCCACCTGCGGCATCTTCCCGATCGACAACGAATCGCTGAACTACCTGCGCCTGTCCGGCCGCAGCGAAGAGCAGATCGCGCTGGTCGAGGCGTACGCCAAGGCGCAGGGGCTGTGGCATGACGCCACCACGGCGCACGCCAGCTACAGCGCCACGCTGGAACTGGACATGGGCGAGGTCAAGCCGTCGCTGGCCGGCCCCAAGCGGCCCCAGGACCGCGTACTGCTGCAGGACGTCAAGCAGAACTACCGCGACAACCTGGGCGGGCTGACCACCAACCGCGACAAGCGCAATGAAGAGGTCGCCAAATTCGTCAGCGAAGGCGGCGGCGCGGCGGTGGGCAACGAGCAGCTGGCCAAGGGCCATGCCGACGTCGAGCTGGACGGCAACCGTTTCCGGCTCAAGGACGGCGCGGTGGTCATCGCGGCCATCACCTCCTGCACCAACACCTCCAACCCGGCGGTGATGATCGGCGCCGGCCTGCTGGCGCGCAATGCGGCGGCCAAGGGCCTGGACCGCAAGCCGTGGGTGAAGACCTCGCTCGGCCCAGGCTCGCGCGTGGTCACCGATTACCTGGAAAAGGCCGGGGTGCTCACCGAGCTGGAAAAGATCGGCTTCTACGTGGTCGGTTACGGCTGCACCACCTGCATCGGCAACTCCGGCCCGCTGCCCACCGAAGTCAGCGCCGGCATCGCCAGCGGCGACCTGGTGGTGACCTCGGTGCTGTCGGGCAACCGCAACTTCGAGGGCCGCGTGCACCCCGAAGTGAAGATGAACTACCTGGCCAGCCCGCCGCTGGTGGTGGCCTATGCGATCGCCGGCACCACCGACATCGACCTGACCACCGAACCGCTCGGCACCGGCAGCGATGGCCAGCCGGTGTACCTGCGCGACATCTGGCCGAGCAACAAGGAAATCGGCGACGTCATCGCCGCCACCATCGGCCCGGAGATGTTCAAGCAGAACTACGCCGACGTGTTCAAGGGCGACAGCCGATGGAACACCATCCAGTCTCCCGACGGCGACCTGTACGACTGGGACGGCCGCTCCACCTACATCAAGAATCCGCCGTACTTCGAGGGCATGACCATGCAGGTCGGCCATGTCGAGGACGTACATGGCGCGCGGGTAATGGGCCTGTTCGGCGACTCGATCACCACCGACCACATCTCCCCGGCCGGCAACATCAAGAAGGATTCGCCGGCAGGCCGCTTCCTGCAGGAACGTGGCGTGCAGCCGGCCGACTTCAACAGCTACGGCAGCCGCCGTGGCAATGACGATGTGATGGTGCGCGGCACCTTCGCCAACATCCGCATCAAGAACCTGATGTTCGGCGGCGAGGAAGGCGGCAACACCCTGTACTACCCGGCCGCCGGCGGCGAACCGCAGAAGCTGGCCATCTACGACGCGGCCATGAAGTACAAGGCCGACGGCGTGCCGCTGGTGGTGTTCGCGGGCAAGGAATACGGCACCGGCTCCTCGCGCGACTGGGCGGCCAAGGGCACCAACCTGCTGGGCGTGAAGGCGGTGATCGCCGAGAGCTTCGAGCGCATCCACCGCTCCAACCTGGTCGGCATGGGCGTGCTGCCCCTGCAGTTCAAGGCGGGCGAGAACGCCCAGAGCCTGGGCCTGGACGGTTCGGAAGTGGTGGACATCACCGGCCTGGCCGACGGTGCCAGCAAGAGTGCCACGGTCACCGCAACCAAGGCCGACGGCACCCGGACTTCCTTCCAGGTCCACGTGATGCTGCTCACCCCCAAGGAAGTGGAGTACTTCAAGCACGGCGGCCTGCTGCAGTACGTGCTCCGCCAACTCGCGGCCCGGTAGTGCCGGCCGCTGGCCGGCTCTCTGGAACCCGACCGCCCCGGTAATGCCGGCCGCTGGCCGGCTCCCCGGAACCCTGACATCCCGTAGTGCCGGCCGCTGGCCGGCTCCTCGGTAATGCATGCCCCGTGCGGAGCCGGCCAGCGGCCGGCACTACACGCGCCCTGCACGGGATGTTCACAAGCGCTTCGCGTTTTCCATTCGGACCGGTATGCTGCCGGGGACCGAAACGACGGATACTGTCCGTCGGCATCACACCATTACCGTTTCCTGGAGGGGGAATAATGAGTCTGGAACGTCCCTGGCTGAAGAGCTATCCCAACGGCGTCCCTGCCGAAATCGACGTCAACGAGTTCCATTCGGTGTCGGCCGTGTTCGATACGTCGGTGGCCAAGTTCCGCGACCGTCCCGCCTACTCCAGCTTCGGCAAGGTTCTCACCTATGGTGAGACCGACGCTCTGGTCGAGCAGTTCGCCGCCTACCTGCTGGGCGAACTCAAGCTCAAAAAGGGCGACCGCGTCGCCCTGATGATGCCCAACTGCCTCCAGTACCCGGTGGCCACGTTCGGCGTGCTGCGCGCCGGCCTGACGGTGGTCAACGTCAACCCGCTCTACACCCCCCGCGAACTGAAGCACCAGCTGGTCGATTCCGGCGCATCGGTGCTCGTGGTGGTGGACAATTTCGGCGACACCGTCCAGCAGGTCATCGCCGACACCCCGATCAAGCAGGTCATCACCACCGGCCTGGGCGACATGCTCGGCCTGAAGGGTGTGGTGGTGAACTTCGTGCTGAAGTACATCAAGAAGATGGTGCCCAACTACACCCTGCGCGGCGCCATCCGCTTCAACCAGGCGCTGAAGCTGGGCAGCGGCCACACCCTGCCGAAGGTGGAACTGGACCACGACGACGTGGCCTTCCTGCAGTACACCGGCGGCACCACCGGGGTGGCCAAGGGCGCCATGCTGACCAACCGCAACCTGGTGGCCAACATGCAGCAGGCCTCGGCGTGGATCTCCGCGTCCGGCATCGAAATGGGCAAGGAGTGGATCATCACCGCCCTGCCGCTGTACCACATCTTCGCGTTGACGGCGAACGGCCTGGTCTTCATGAAGTTCGGTGGCTGCAACCACCTGATCACCAATCCGCGCGACATGAAGGGCTTCGTCAAGGAGCTCAAGTCCACCCGCTTCACCGCCATCACCGGCGTCAACACGCTGTTCAACGGCCTGCTCAACACCCCCGGCTTCGACGAGGTGGACTTCTCCTCGCTGAAGGTCACCCTGGGTGGCGGCATGGCGGTGCAGCGTGCCGTGGCCGAGCGCTGGAAGAAGACCACCGGCGTGACCCTGGTCGAGGCCTACGGCCTGACCGAGACCTCGCCGGCGGCCTGCATCAACCCGCTGAACCTGGCCGAGTACAACGGCGCGATCGGCCTGCCGATTCCGTCCACCGATGCCTGCGTGAAGGACGACAACGGCGTCACCCTGCCCGCAGGCGACGTCGGCGAGCTGTGCATCCGCGGCCCGCAGGTGATGAAGGGCTACTGGCAGCGTCCGGAAGACACCGCCAAGGCCATCGACGCCGACGGCTGGCTGCACACCGGCGACATGGCGCGCATGGACGAGCAGGGCTTCTTCTACATCGTCGACCGCAAGAAGGACATGATCCTGGTGTCCGGCTTCAACGTGTATCCGAATGAAGTCGAAGACGTCATCGCGATGATGCCCGGCGTGCTGGAAGTGGCCGCGGTGGGTGTGCCCGACGAGAAATCCGGTGAAGTGGTCAAGGTCGTCATCGTCAAGAAGGACCCGAACCTCACCGCCGAGATGGTCAAGGAACACGCCCGCGCCAACCTGACCGGTTACAAGCACCCGCGCATCGTTGAATTCCGAAAGGAACTGCCGAAGACCAACGTCGGCAAGATCCTGCGCCGCGAACTGCGCGACGCCCCGGCGGCGTAACCGCCAGCGCCACGCAACCCCAGAACGCCCGCCCAACAGCGGGCGTTCTGCTTTTTAAGGTCCGGCGTAGTGACACGCCATGCGTGTCAACAACAGCGGCGCAAAGACGCGCACCAGACCTGCCTAAGAACCTTCCACTCAACCAGGCAGTAAGTCCGAGCAGGTCCGCTACTCCTGGTTGACATCATCGAGATCAAGAACGACTTCGCCAAAATCCTGACGACGAAACTCCACACCGCGCATCAACGGGCGCACATCGTGGGCAACGAAGAGCTCACCCAACAATAGATCATCAGTAGTGCCATTCCGTTTACGAACCTTGAATGTGCCTTCAGCAGATACCCAGGAATACGCACTCTCCTTGAATATTCGCTCCTGGTCCGTCAGGCGACCCCTGATCCTTATATCGACTTCGTCCGATACACCCGCCTCATACAGCTCCTTGCTCGAAGCCACCACGAAGAAACCCCTGGAAACGCCAAGGTAGCCTTCAATCCTGACAATTCGTCCGTCGTACTGATGCCTATCGGCTGCAATCGCCCTGAACGTCACACGACAAGCAGGCTGAGAAGCTTGACCACACGCGAGCCCACTCACGGAACCCTCCTGCTCGGGAACTCCGCAGGATGTCAACATGGCCAGGGCTAGAACAAGCGACCCTGCTACGGCACATGGTTTCACTTCACAGCCTCCGTCTTGTTGTTCTCGTTGGGCTTTTACATACCCGACGAGAATGGGCTACAGCGCTTCTGTCCGCCACCCACCAATGAAACAGGTCACTGCGTTCATCCAGCATCCCGCTCCAATCAACTTCTGAAGGAGCCTGCATCAACCAGCGGGCGTTCTGCTATCTCAATCTTCGCGCGCCAGAATCCCGCCCGCGGACCATCGCGAAATCGTTCGCGAGTCCTCCCTTGCCTAGGGCGGCGCGGCTGCCATCGAAGCCTTCCTGGCACCGTCAGGCAAAGCGGCCGGCACTTCAACCAACGAAGGCAGAAACCATGCAATGGAGTTACATCCTTCGATGCGTGCGATGTCTGGAGCGTTCAGAGCAACGGACCGCTCCAGTGCAACCATATCCCGTTCGCTGCCATCAGCAGGCGTCTTCCAGACACGTCTGATCATCCGCGACCACTCCACTCCAACCCCTTCGTCGCGTGTCTGAAGGTCGAAAACTTCTACGGAGATGTTCCCTTTTTTGGCCTAATAGAATTATATCCTTCGATACCTTCAGAGAGAATCGCTTTCGCCGAGCTCGTTATATCCTGGGAAACACCTTCAGAACCGACCCCCTTTACAACAGCATCGTCACACATAATAAAACCTGATGTTTCTACATCTGCAACCTTGACAGCTCCAGCATAGATTGGCTCGACATACCGATAGTTTGAAACAGTCGCCGAGTATGAGTGAGCCGAGCCATTCAGCAACTTATACAAAACAACTTTTTTCGCCGTCTCTCCATATTGGGTAGCGACAACATAGACAATGGTTCCACGAGAATTCAAATAGATGCGGTACTCCACCCCTCCGTAGACGCTCCATCGCTCGTGTCAGCCTTTACTTCCTTCAATCCAGAAAATACTGGCTTTCCTGTTGCAGACAAGCTTTGCAAGCATATTGACCGATCGCCTGCCCATGCGGGATTAGCCAAGCCAATTACAACCATTGATGCAGCAGATATGCTTGCCATCACTGATTTCTCTCTCCTTAGCTTGAATCAATCTGATACCCAGCCGCGTCGGCCAGCTCATTTGCGACCACCGTGCACGCCGCCGAAAGGCCAAAATCATTACCTACGGGGCTCATTGGTAGCCCAACTCACCAGTTACGCGTGAACAATCATGATTCAAATCAACATGAAAAGACTCGCCCCCACCGGGCGGAGCCGGATTCTTGGTCTCCTTCAGGAGCCAAACAGAGAAGCCAAGATCGCCAGTTCCAAGACTCTCGCCATCGACGACGTAGGTCTCCGCCCCCCAACCACGCGTTTCCTTGATGTAGCCATGTATGACTTCAAGACATTTATCTGGAACCACTGAAGGCGTCTCCATTTCATCCGCCGCACACCCCTGTGCAAAGATCATCCAAAACGACAATGACACAACCATCATTCTTTGCACGTTCATTTTTTCCCTCAGGAATTGGTACGAACTCGTAAGTCGAATGACTTCTGATCAAACCGGGAACACCCATGCAGTAAAGAAGACGGTAGTCACCACTGTTCGCACCCGGAGCATATCCACCCTCTACAGTGTTCGGATGAGAATGGTAAGACCCCTCCACCGTGCACCCGCATTCGAACTCCGAAGGCTTTCTTAGCACGTCAAGACCCGTCTGGTCGCGTCTACCCGGCGCAGCTCGATGCAGCTCGGGGGCACCCGCGTGCAACTGCAGGTGTCGGCGGAGCGATGCGCTGTTCCCGACACGTCGGCTCCCCGGACCTGCTGGACACGACGTCGGAATGAAATGATTCTGCGCTCCCCTGTCCCGGCAGCGCGTGGTCAATGCACCGTCGATTGGATCGAGGCAGGTGCGATAGGCCCGCGCCCCGGGTAATAGGGGACTTTCATCCGGCCTTCATGGCCCGGTCGGTCGGCGCCGCATCCATGCATTCCCCCGCCCACCGCCGGTGTAGGATCGCGGCGTGTGGACCCGTCCGGCCTGCCGCCCACCGTCCTCCCTGCAGGCCAACCCCGCCGAGGTAATCCCCATGCAATCCATCGAAAAGCTCCCGTATTCCCGCGGCTACGCGACCATCCGCACTGAATCGACCTCCGATGATGCCGCCCACTGGCTGTTCATGCATGCCGACGCCGCCACCGGCATCCGTCCCTGCTGCCGCAAGGACATGCTCGACGAAATGTGGAGCGTGATGAGCCAGATCACCCTGTCGCCGGCCGAACGTGCCAGCGGACGCCTGCGCCACTTCGTGCTGGCCTCCGACGCTACCGCCTACAACCTCGGCGGCGACCTGGCCCTGTTCGCGCAGCTGATCCGCGAAGGCAACCGCGACCGGCTGCTGGCCTACGCCCAGCGCTGCGTGGAAGGCGTGCACCACCTGCACACCGGCTTCGGCGGCGATGTCCGCTCGATCGCGCTGATCCAGGGCGATGCACTGGGCGGCGGCCTGGAAATGGCGCTGGCCTGCCACACCATCATCGCCGAGGAAGGCTGCGGCATGGGTCTGCCGGAGGTGCTGTTCGGGCTGTTCCCGGGCATGGGCGCGTACTCGTTCCTGTGCCGCCGGGTGGCCCCGCAACTGGCCGAGAAGATCATCCTCGAAGGCCGCGTGTACTCGTCCGAGGAAATGCATGCCATGGGCGTGGTCGACATCCTGGTGCCGAAGGGTCAGGGCGTGAAGGCGGCCGAAGACCTGATCCGCCAGCAGCAGCGCACCCCGCGCAGCTACCTGGCCATGAACGCCGCACGCAACCTGGCCCAGGCGGTGGGCTACGACGAGCTGCTGGAGATCACCAAGATCTGGGTGGATTCGGCGCTGGCCCTGGAAGACAAGTCGCTGCGCACCATGGACCGGCTGATCAAGGCGCAGACCCGTCGTGCGCAGTTCGATGCCGCGTAACCGCGGCACCATCCACAAGGGGGTCAGGTAAAAAAGCCCGGTGAGGACCGGGCTTTTTTCCTTTCAACGCATGTCGATCCCGCCGTCGTCGCTGGACGACGCGCCGGGGCGCCGCCGCTCCTCCAGCGCCTGCCGGCCTTCCTTGACCGCGCTGCGGATCAGCTTCATCCGCTCGCGCCACTCGCTCTTGAGCTGCCAGTCGGCCAGGTGCATCACTTCGCCTGCGCGGTACGCCACACGAACCAGACCCAGGTTGCTCGCCACGCCCTTGATGGCGTGGGCCTGCTCACGCAGCAGCACCCAATCGCCACGCTCGCCCGCCTCCGTGGCCGCACCCACGCACTGCGTGGCGTCGGCCAGGCACTGGCGGATGAACTCCTGCTCGAAGCCCTCGCCCATGCCCAGCGCGGCCAGCTCGTCGAGCACACCGGTGTCGAGCACGCCCACGGCCACCGGCGGCGACTGCACCACCGCCGTGCGCGCCTTGAGGCCATCGTTGACGGCGATCTCCGCCAGGGTATCCAGCAGCCGCACCGGCACCACCGGCTTGCCAAAGAAGGTATGCGCGCCAGCCTGCGTGCACTGCTGGATGGACTCGGGCGTGACGTCGGCGCTGAGCACCAGCACGGGGGTGCGCGGGCCACCACCGGCCTGCAGCACGCGCAGCTCCTTGAGCATGTCCAGACCGCTCATGCCCGGCATGTGCAGGTCGACGATGGCCACGTCGTAGTCGCTCTCGGCCATGGCGTCGAGCACCGCTTCGCCGCCATTGACGCACACCACCTTGTGCCCGGCTTTCTGCAGCAGACGCTGCAGCACCAGCCGGTTGGCCTGGTGGTCGTCGGCGACCAGCACCTTCATGCTGCGCACGCGGGCGCGATGGCGCAGGAACGGATCGGCGAAGGCGATCACGTTGTCCGGCGCGCCGCCGACAGCGTCGCCGACCACGGCCGGGGTGTACTCGCCCGCCACCACCGGCGGCAGCGCGAACGGCAGTTCGAACCAGAAGCAGCTGCCCTGCGGCGGATTCTCGGCATAGCCGATCCGGCCGCCCATGGCTTCCACCAACCCGCGCGAGATCGAGGTGCCCAGTCCACTGCCCTCGTGGCGCCGGCCCAGGCTGACATCGGCCTGCTCGAACGCCTGGAACAGGCGCCCGCGCATGTCCGGCACCACCCCTATCCCGGTATCGAGGATGTCGAAGCGCAACCGCACCAGCCCCTCGCCGTCCTCGGCCAGCTGCGATACCCGGATTTCGATCCGGCCGTGTTCGGTGAACTTGACCGCATTGCCGGCCAGGTTGAGCAGGATCTGGCGCAGGTGGCCCAGGTCGCCGCGCAGCAGCTTGGGCACCCCGGCGGCCACCTTGACCTGGTAGTCCAGGCGCTTGAGCCTGGCCTGCGGCATCAGAATCAGGCCGATCGACTGGATCACCTCATCCAGCGAGAAGTCCTCGGCCACCACGCGCAGCTTGCCGGCTTCGATCGCCGAGATGTCCAGCACCTCCTCCACCAGCGCCAGCAGGCTGCGCGACGAGGCCTGGATGGTGTTGACGCACTCGCGCTGCTCTTCGTCCAGTGCGGTGGTGGCCAGCACCTCGGTCATGCCGGACAGGCCGTTGAGCGGCGTGCGGAATTCGTGGCTCATGTTGGCCAGGAAGCGGCTCTTGGCTTCGCTGGCGCGGCGCGCCTCGTCCATGGCCCGGGTCAGCTGGCGCAGCAGCGTGGCGAAATACAGCGGCACCGCCGCCAGGCCCAGCCACAGGCCGAACCCCAGCCGCGCATTGGCCTGCCAGTAGTCCGTGGCCAGCACCGTCACCCCGAAACTGACCAGCGCCATGCCTACCGCGGCATACAGGTACTTGTTGCCGTAGCGCATGCCGTTGCCGACGGTGACCCACATCACCACGATGTACACCCACGCCAGCGGCTCGCCCATCTGCACCATGCCGGCGGCGATCAGGCCGTAATCGGCCAGCATGCCGGCCACACGGCGCGGATCGGAGCGCCCGGGGCGCGCCAGCAGCCAGCCGAACAGCAGTACCGACAGGGTCAGCCCGGTCAGCACGATCCCGAGCACCACCTGGTATTGGTGATGCGGCAGGTCGTTGCGCACATTGGGCATCAACACGTAGGCCAGGATCAGCATGATCAGCACCATGCGTACGATGGCCTGCCCGTGCTCGGTGTCGGGGCGGTTGCCCAGCCGCTGCTTCAGCGCGTGGAGCATGCTCTGCATCTCACATCCCCGGTCGCGCCGACGCAGTGGAATGCTGCGCGCAGATGTCCTCGAGCTGCTGCCGACCCCGCAGCAGCGCATCCACGCAGCGCGGATCGAACAGGCGCCCGCGCTGCGCGTACAGGTAGGCCAGGGTCGCTTCCATCGTCCAGGCCTCCTTGTACGGCCGCGGCGAAATAAGCGCATCGAACACATCGGCCACCGCCACGATCCGTGCCTCCAGCGGGATGGCATCCCCACGCAGACCGTCCGGGTAACCGCTGCCGTCGTAGCGCTCGTGGTGGCGAAGCGCGATCAGCGCGCCGACCTGGATGAAACGGTTCTGGCTGCCACTGAGCAGTTCATAGCCGATACGCGGGTGCCGGCGCATGATCGCCAGTTCGTCGTCGTCGAGCTTGCCCTGCTTGAGCAGTACCGCATCGGGAATGGCGATCTTGCCCATGTCATGCAGCGGGGCGGCCATTTCGATCAGCTTGACCTCTTCTTCCGGCAGGCCCAGCTGCTCGGCGATCAGGCCGGCCACGTGCGCCATGCGCTCCAGGTAGGCGCTGGTGCCGGCATCACGGAACTCGATCGCGCGGGCCAGCCGCGACAGGGTCTCGCGCTCACGTTCTTCCACCTCGTGCATGCTGGCCAGCAGCCGCTGCTCCAGCGACAGCGCCCGCTGCTTCACGTTCTCCGACTGCTGGCGCAGCTGCAGCAGGTTGTAGCAGCGCGCCCGCAGCTCGCGGGGGCGGATCGGCTTGACCAGGAAATCGATGACCCCGGCTTCGAGCGCGGCCTGGCGGATCGGCTCGTCGCCGACCACCGTGATCAGGATCACCGGAATGTCGCGGTGCTTGGGCAGGCGGCGGAAGCGGCGGGCAAACTCCAGCCCGTCCATCTCCGGCATGCGGTAGTCGAGCAGCAGCAGGTCGACCCCGTGCGCCTCGCACCAGGCCAGCGCCGTGAGCGGGTCGCCGAAATCATGCACGCTCAGTTCCGGTGCAATGTCCTCGATGACATGTCGCAGCATCGTGCGCGCAGACGTCTGGTCGTCAACGATGACAATATTCAAGGCTGCTTCCGTCGTCTTTCTGGACCACACTGGAACATGCGGCGAAAGGGTCACTCCGCCGCTCTGTACGCCCGCACCTTGCATGGGACCACCTCCGGTCATGATTCCCCAGTTCATGGTCGTGGGCGCAGCGTGATGCGTGTGTCACGCAAGCCGCCCAGCTCTCATGATCCGTGGCCGAAGCGCCATAGGGCGCCTCAATTGGCCACGCAGAAACCATACTCGTCCGGCCACGGCAGCGAAACCCCGCCGGTGATGGCCCAAGGCAGGCCATCAGGACCTGCGTCTCAGTTTTCGGGGCGCATATAGGGGAACAGCAGGACGTCGCGGATCGAGCTGCTCCCGGTCAGCAGCATCACCAGGCGGTCGATGCCGATGCCCAGGCCGCCGGTCGGGGCCATTCCATACTCCAGCGCACGGATGTAGTCGGCGTCGTAATGCATGGCTTCGTCATCCCCGCCCTCCTTGGCCGTGACCTGGGCCTGGAAGCGCGCCGCCTGGTCTTCCGGGTCGTTCAGCTCGGAGAACCCGTTGGCCAGCTCCTTGCCATTGATGAACAGCTCGAAGCGGTCGGTGTAGCCCGGCTGGTCGTCGTTGGCACGCGCCAGCGGCGAGACCTCGACCGGGTGGTCGGTGATGAAGGTCGGCTGCACCAGGGTGTGCTCGACGGTGGCTTCGAAGATCTCCAGCAGCAGCTTGCCCCAGCCGTAGGTCGGCTTCACCCGGATCTTCAGGCGCTCGCAATGGCGCAGCAGCGCGTCGCGGTCGGTGCAGTCGGCCAGGCTGATTTCCGGGTTGTGGTGGCGCACCGCTTCGTCCATGCGCCAGCGGCGGAACGCCGGGGCCAGGTCGATGGTGGCGCCGTCCCACTCCACCGTGGTCGTGCCCAGCACCTTGCTGGCCACGTCGCGGATCACGCCTTCGGTGAGGTCCATGATCTCGGTATACGTGGCATAGGCCTCGTACAGCTCCATCATGGTGAATTCGGGGTTGTGGCGGGTGCTGACGCCTTCGTTGCGGAAGTTGCGGTTGATCTCGTACACCCGCTCCAGGCCGCCCACGACCAGGCGCTTGAGGTACAGCTCCGGCGCCACGCGCAGGTACAGGTCCAGGTCCAGCGCGTTGTGGTGGGTGGTGAACGGCTTGGCCGTGGCGCCGCCGGGGATGTAATGCATCATCGGCGTTTCGACTTCCAGGAAGTCGCGGTTGTCCAGCCAGGCGCGCATGGCGCGGATGATCCGCGAGCGCTTGATGAACACCTCGCGCGACTCCGGGGTCACGATCAGGTCGACATAGCGCTGGCGGTAGCGCTGCTCCACATCGGCCAGGCCGTGCCACTTGTCCGGCAGCGGCCGCAGCGACTTGGTGAGCAGGCGGATGCTGGTGGCCTTGACCGACAGCTCGCCGGTCTTGGTGCGGGTCAGGCCGCCTTCGACCGCGATGATGTCGCCTACGTCCCACCCCTTGAACGCGGTGTAGGCATCGCCCAGCGCGTTGCCCTGCAGGAACAGCTGGATACGGCCGGACTCGTCCTGGATCTGGGCGAAGCTGGCCTTGCCCATGACCCGCTTGGCCATCAGGCGGCCGGCCATCTTCACCTGGCGGTCGCTGCCTTCCAGCGCCTCGGCGGTCCACTGCCCGGCATCGGCAAAGTCGGCCTGGAGCGTGCCGGCGAAATCTTCCCGCCGGAAGTCGTTCGGATAGGCAATGCCCTGCCCGCGCAGCGCGGTCAGTTTCGCGCGGCGCTCGGCGATGAGGCTGTTCTCGTCGACGGGGGTCTGCGGCGCGGGGGTCTGATCGTTCATGGCGTGGGTCTATGTCGGGGGGATATGGACGGGGAATACGAAGTCCGGCGCGTGCCGGGGTGGAGCGGTCCGGGCCGCGCGGGGCGGCCCGGACGTCAGGCGTCGAGGCGTTTGGCGCCCACTTCCAGGCCCGACTTCAGGCTGGCTTCGACGAACTCGTCGAGGTCGCCATCGAGCACCTTCTGCGTGTCCGAACGTTCGATGCCGGTGCGCAGGTCCTTGATGCGGCTCTGGTCGAGCACGTAGTTGCGGATCTGGCTGCCCCAGCCGATGTCGGACTTGGTGGCTTCCACTGCATCGCGCTCGGCGTTGCGCTTCTGGATTTCCAGCTCGTACAGCTTGGCGGCCAGCATCTTCATCGCGTTGTCGCGGTTCTGGTGCTGGCTGCGCCCGGTCTGGCAGGCCACGACCGTATTGGTCGGAATGTGCGTGATGCGCACCGCCGATTCGGTCTTGTTGACGTGCTGGCCACCGGCGCCGGACGAGCGGTACACGTCGGTACGCAGATCGGCCGGGTTGATGTCGATCTCAATGTTGTTGTCGACTTCCGGCGACACGAATACCGAGGTGAAACTGGTGTGGCGGCGGTTGTCCGAATCGAACGGCGACTTGCGCACCAGGCGGTGCACGCCGGTTTCGGTCTTCAGCCAGCCATAGGCATAGTCGCCTTCCACGCGCAGCGTGGCCGACTTGATGCCGGCAACATCGCCGCCGGACACTTCCATCAGCTCGGTCTTCCAGCCGCGCGATTCGCACCAGCGCAGGTACATGCGCAGCAGGATTTCGGCCCAGTCCTGGGCTTCGGTACCACCGGCACCGGCCTGGATGTCGACGAAGGCCGGGGCGTTGTCCATCTTGCCCGAGAACATGCGCTGGAATTCCAGCTGCTCCACGTGCTTCTGGTACTTGTCCAGATCGGCGACCACGGCCAGGGCGGTCTCCTCGTCCTGTTCGCTTTCAGCCAGTTCCAGCAGTTCGTTGGATTCACTCAGCCCATCGAGGATGGTGGCGATGCCGCCTACCGTCTTCTCCAGGCTGGAACGCTCGCGGCCCAGGGTCTGGGCGTATTCGGCGTTGTTCCAGATATCGGGGTTTTCCAGCTCCCGGGTTACTTCTTCCAGACGCTCTTTCTTGGCGTCGTAGTCAAAGATACCCCCTGAGCGAGACCACACGATCGGTCAGATCGGTGATTCGCTGGCGCACGGGATTGAGCTCGATCATATCGGCGGTCATGAAGGCTTGGGACAAGACCGGAATTGTAGCCCAGAGCGCTTGTTCATGTTGCTGTCGGGCCCCCGGCGGGCTCCCCTGTTGCGGCGCCCTGCCCCAGCGCTGCGCGCAGCGCCGGCAGCTGACGGCGGCTGCAGGGCAGCGTGCTGCCGTCGACCAGGTGGGCGCGGGCCTCCCCGCTGTCCAGCGGTTCGATCGAGACCAGGAAGTCCAGGTTGAGCACATAGCTGCGATGCACGCGCACGAACCGGGCCGGGTCCAACTGCGCTTCCAGCGCCGCCATCGTGCTGCGCAGGGGGTACTCATGGCCGCGCACGTGCAGGTTCATGTAGTTGCCGGCGGCCTGGGCGTATTCGATGTCGGCCGTGGCCACCAGGAAATCGCGGCCCAGCTTGCGCACCAGGAAGCGCTGCGGGCGGTCGACCGGCTCTTCCGGCGGTGCGTCGTCGGGGGCGGCCAGCAGATGCGCCTCCCCCTGGCGGCGGCGGCCGAACCAGCTGAAGAAGTGCTCGATGGCCACGAAACTGAAGAACGCGCGTACGTCCTTGAGGTACTCATACAGGACCCGGGTGAGCCAGGCCGAGCCGTCCACGTAGTGCTCGCCCACGCTGGCATAGGCCAGATGGCGCAGCAGCATCATCCCGGCCACATGCAGCAGCGACCAGCCCACGCTGGCCACCAGGTACAGCGGCAGCCGGCGCTTCCAGGTATCGGCATGCAGCGGCCAGCGCTGGCAGCCCCACCACAACAGCGGCAGGGTCAGCAGGATCATGCCGGCGCTGCTCAGCTCCCAGGTCAACGGTTCCCACAACGCCAGGGCCTCGCCGCGGCGCTGGGCGTCCATGACCTCGACCACTGCGTTGGCGACGGCGCTGCCGATCAGAATGGCGGCCCAGACCAGCAGGCGGCTGGCGGGCCGCCAGCGCGGGGAACTACGGTGGGGCACGTTCGTCTCCATGCATCGGGCGCCGGGAAATCAGCGCCCGATTCTACGGGGTGTGGATCAGCGCACGTCGAACTCGCCCACCAGCACGGTGTCGGCACTGTCCTTCAATCGCATCGTCACCTGCTGGTCCTGCTGCCGGCGGCTGCCCCAGTGCGTGCTCAGGCGCAGCGACAATGTGGTGGCGCCGGTGACCAGCTGCTCGCGGCTGCCGAAGTAATTGGCCTCCACCTTGTAGCGGCCGGGCTTGGCCTGCCGCAGCGAGAACTGCTCCGGACCGTAACCGCCGGTGAAGTCGCGCGACATCTGCCCGCCCTGGAAGGTGAGCCGGTTGCCGTAGTAGGCGCGCTCGCCGTTCGGATCGGTCACCCACAGGTCCATGTCGCTGTTATCGCTGTCCCAGCTCAGCACCACGCGCAGGTCCAGGGGCATCGGCCGGCGCAGGCGCGGGTCGACCGCGCGTGCGTCCACCCCGGTGCGCGCCGCCAGGGTGGTCAGCTCGTCCAGCGCGATCAGCGAAATGCCGTCGAAGCGGTCGTCCCAGGGCCGCACGATCACCTCGTTGAACGCGGCCAGCGCTGCCTGCGGCTGATTGTCGGCCTCCAGCGCCAAGGCCAGGTCGCGGAAGCTTTGCGGCTCTTCCTCGCCCAGCGCCAGCACGTCGCGGAACACCGGTACCGCCAACGCCGGCGCCTTGGCCTGCAGCAGCCGGTAGCCCAGCACCCGCAGCACGTGGCGGTTTTCCAGCTGCATTTCGGCCAGGTTGGACAGCACCCGCAGCGCCAGATCGCGCTGACCATGCGCGAACAGGATGTCGGCCACGTCCAGGTAGAAGGCGCTGCTGTCGGCATGCTGTTCGCGTTCCTGCAGGTACAGCGCGTACACCGCCTCCGGCCGTGCCGCGCGCAACCGGCGTGCGTATGCCGAGTCGGGCGCCCATGCGGCGACCGTGATGCGCAGGGCGCCCTGGTTTGCGCTTTCGTCGGCATCGGCATTGGCTCCCGCGGCTGCATCGGCAGCCGTCACGGCTGGTGACCGGTGCGCACCCGTCGCCACGGCACGCTCCAGGGCGCCCGACGCCGCATCTGCCCGTTCGCTTTCCGCTGCCAGCATCATGGCCGCGGGCGGTGCCGGCGCGGCGGCAGGCATCGGCGCCATCACCTGCTTGCTCGAGACCGCCGCCGGGGGCGCGCCCTTCGGCCAGGACCGGTTCCACCACTGCTCGCGCTCGGCGAACTGCAGGGCCAGCTTGTCCAGCCGCGCGCGGCGCGCGTTGGCCTCGTCGTACAGCTTCACCGCGTGCAGGCGGTCGTAGTCCCGCTGCAGCGGCGCGGCCGGGCGGACGCCGTACTGCAGGTAGTCCTCCAGCGTTTCCAGCACCAGCAGCGACGTATCGGCACCCACCAGCCCAAACCGCTCCGACAACGCCCGGATCGCGCCGCGGTTGCCCACCGGGTCGGCGGCCAACGCCCGGCGCCGGGCGTCTGCCCATGCATGGGCGACCAGCGCACCGCCGCTCTCGCGTGCCTGCGCCAGCGGAATCGTCAGCGACTGACGGGAACCGTCTGCGGCCGGCCACTGCAACTGCAGCGTGCCCTCCGCGTGCCGCATCCTGGCCAGCACGCGCACCCAGCCCTGATCGGCGCGGTCGGCGTCCACGATAAGATCGGCCAGCCCATCGCCCTGCGCCTGCACAGTGCCCGGGGTTTCCCGCAGCAGGCGTGCCGCCGTCGACGCCACATCACGGCCGCCGTTCAACACCAGCAGCTGCCCCTGCCCTGCGCGCGCCCATGCACGCAGCCGGTCGCTGTCGGTGCGCGCACCGGCGCCGCTGAGCGCGTACAGGCGCTGGTTCGCACGCAGTGCCGGTCGATCACGCTTGCCGTAGTTGGCCAGCCCGTCGCTGACCAGCAGGTATTCATCCACGTCGGGCTGCGCGGTCCAGTCGCCCAGCGCACTTGCGCCGTCGTAAGGCAAGGCCTCCAGGTAGCGGCGCAGCGCGCTCCAGTCACCGTTGCGGAGCGCGAAACGACGGACTGGCTCGGCGCGGTCGCGGAGCACCGTCAGCTGCACCTCGCCGTCACCGATGGCGGCGAAGTAGCGCTCAAGCACCTCCAGCTCCGCAACCGTATCGCGGTGGCGCGCCGAACCCGACGCATCCCACAGCAGACCCACACGGTGAGGCAAGGTGCGTTGGCGGGTCTGCACCGGCACAGGCACCTGCACCAGCACATAGCGCTCGCTGCCGAAGTCACCCCGCACCGCATCCACCCCGCGCGGCAGCGGCAGAATCCACCCGAGCTGATCCGGCAACTGCTCGCCCCTGCCCTGCCAGTCGGCGCGCCACGCGCCGTTGCGCGGGGCCAGGGCAAGCGTAGGCGGTCCGTACGTCACCGGCACACCGGTCGCGACCGCGTCAACGTGCACCTGGACCGACCTGGCCTGCCCCACGAACTGCAACGGCAGCGTCCAGCGCACGCCCTCCCCGCTCACCGGCAGGGCCTCACGCACGGTCAGCGCCACCCGACGCGTGCCCAGCGCCGGAATGGGGTAGATGCGCAGGCGGAAGTGATTAGCGGCGGTCTGTTCCAGCAGGCCCGGGTCAACCCGGCGCCGCTCGATCACCTCGAACACCTGGCGTCCCTGCGCCTTGGGTACGGGCACCGCGTCGCGCAGCGCACCGTCGATGTCCAGCGCGAAGCCGGTTACCTGTTGGCCCTCGGCCAACGGAAATTCCAGCGTGCCTTCCAGCACGCGCCGGTTCGGGTTGCGAAACACCAGCTCGATGCGGGTTTCGGCCAGCCCGCCCGCTACATGGCTGTCAATGCGCGCCTGCTCCAGCTGCACAGGCTGTTCCGCCCCGGCCACGTTCAGCACCGGCTCGACCGCGCGCTGCGCGGCCGCCGTCGGCATGCCCGCTCCCCCGCCCACCCACAGCAACACCCCCAAGCCGATACCGCGCAGCACGTTGTCCATGTGACGCTCCTGATCCGATGTCGACAGATTGAACGGACCAGGATCGGAAACGGGGTTGAACACCGGGGTCACGTCGCAGGACCCCTGCACGGAAAGCGCCACGCATGGCGTGGCGTTACGCGTCGGCGCAGTGCTCGATGATCAGCTGGATCGCACCGCCACCCCGATAGTCATCGCTGACCAGGCGATAGGCGATGTGCACATTGTTGGCCGGGGCGTTTCCGCGCCAGCCGCTGAAGTGGATGGCGTTGATCGGTTCAGCGCGGCCGGGCACGCGCAGGCTGAGCTTCAGATGTTTTTCCTTCAGCACCTGCCAGCGCGCCACCTGGAAGTGGCCATCGAACAGCGGTTCCGGGAAGCCCTGCCCCCACGGGCCGGCCAGGCGCAGCGCTTCGGCGTGCTGGAAATCCAGCTCGGCCGGGGCCAGTTCGCCATCGCTCATCAGCAGCTGCTGCAGCGCGGCCGGATCCATGCTGGCTTCCACCACGGCCACAAAGGCGTGCTGGAACTCCTGCAGACGCGCGTGCGGCAGGCTCAGGCCGGCGGCCATTGCGTGACCGCCGAACTTGTCGATCAGGCCCGGGTGCGCGGCGTTGACCAGCGCGAGCGCGTCACGGATGTGGAAGCCGGCAATCGACCGCGCCGAACCCCGCAGTGAATCGCTGCCGGGTTCGGAAGGTGCGAACGCAATGACGGGCCGGTGCAGTCGATCCTTCATCTTCGACGCCACCAGGCCGACCACGCCGGGGTGCCATTCGGCATCGAACAGGCAGGCCGCAATCGGACGCTCGCCTTCCGCGGTCAGCACGGCGCGGGACACGGCCAGTTCGGCGTCGTCGGTCATCAGCTGCTGCACCGCACGCCGCTCCGCGTTGATCTGCTCCAGTGTCTGCGCGATCCCGCGTGCCTGGCTGCGGTCTTCGGTGAGCAGCAGTTCGATGCCGAGCGCCATGTCTTCCAGCCGGCCCGCCGCATTCAAGCGTGGGCCAAGGGAGAAGCCGATGTCGGTGGCGCTCAGCCGCGCCGGATCACGACCGCTGGCTTCGATCAGCGCCTGCAGGCCCACGCACCCGTGCCCGGCACGCAGCCTGCGCAGACCGGCGGACACCAGCGCCCGGTTGTTGGCATCCAGCACCACCAGATCGGCCACGGTGCCGACCGCCACCAGGTCCAGCAGGGTCAGCAGGTCCGGTTCCGCACCGGCCGCGAAGGCACCCTGCGTGCGCAGGTGACGGCGCAGTGCCATCAACACGTAGAAGATCACCCCGACCCCCGCCAGTGCCTTGCTCGGGAACGCGTCGCCGTTGATGTTGGGGTCCACGATGGCATCGGCCGGCGGAAGCTGCTCGCCCGGCAGGTGGTGATCGGTGACCAGCACCTTCCAACCGAGCGCCTTGGCGGCCGCCACACCGGCATGGCAGGCGATGCCGTGGTCCACCGTGACCAGCAGGCCCGGCTGCAGCGGCGCCAGCTCGGCCACCAGCGACGGCGACAGACCGTAGCCGTGCAGCATCCGGTTGGGCACGGCATGCACGACATCGCGTGCGCCGAGCATGCGCAGGCCGCGCACGCCCACCGCACAGGCCGTGGCGCCGTCACAGTCGAAATCGCCCACCACCAGAATACGTTCGCCCGCGGCGATCGCCGCCGCCAACAGGTCCACGGCCGCCTGCATGCTGCCCATCAGTTCCGGCGGATGCAGCTGCGCCAGTTTCGGCTGCGCCTGCGCCGCATCGGTCACCCCACGCGCGGCGTACAGACGCTGCAGCAGCGGCAGCATGTCACCCGGCCACTGGCCAACGTCAGCTACGGGACGGCGTTGGATCTGGAGCGCATCAGGAGAGGTCAAAGCGGGCTCGATAAACAGCGCGAACGCCGATGGCGGACATGATACCTGCCGTCAATCGATATGGCAGACACATCAACCTTCGTGGAGCTGTACCGGCTTCTTCCAGAACCGCCAGCGCTGGCCTTTATCCAGTTCGAAGCGTGCGCCGTCCTCGAAGTCCAGCACCAGCCGGCGCAGTTCGCCGCGCTGCAGGGCCGACAACAGCGGCCGGATCGCATCGTTGCCCAGCTGCTCCAGCGAGCGCAGCTGGCGCAGGTCCACCAGCGCATCCACCTGCTGGTCGCCATCGGCCTGCACACCCGCCGCCTTGGCCAGCGCCTGCAGCAGCGCATCACGGCTGCGCACCTGCGCGTGCGCGGTATGCACCGCCCCGGGCAGCTCGCCGCCGCCCCAGAACCACAGCGAATTGACGGGCCGGTTGCCGGCCGCCACCCGTTGCGCGTTCCACGGGTGCTGGTGCAGCACCACCTGCGCTTCGGTCAGCAGCGCACGCCAACGACGCCCGGCATCGCCCTCGGGGAGGTGATCGAACAGATCGTCGCCAAGCACGTCGTCCGGCGCGGCAAACGCCGGCAAGGTGGTCCCCGGCGGCAAGCGCAGGTACCAGCGCGACGGGGTCGGCGCATCCAGGGTGAAGCCGTAGCCGGCGAACAACGGTTGCAACGCCGGCAGCAACGCGGCCACGTCATCGGCGTCCAGCCGCAGCGTATCGCCGTGCCCCATCATCCGCGCGCCATGCATGTCCGGCGCCACGTTGGCCGGGTCGGCCCGCAGCCACACCCCATCGTGGGCATCGCCCACATCGAGCTGGCGGGTCAGCGCGGCCACCGGCCAGTCGGCCGGCTGCAGCTGGAAATGGCGCTGCAGCTGGGCCCGCTCACCGGCACCGACGCGGCTGCGCTCGGCACGGCCGAGCGCGCGCGCCACGTCGTCGGGCAACGGCGATGCAGGAAAGCGGCTGCGCGCGGGCAGCAACAGCGTCGCCGTGGCCATGGTCGGCTCAGTCCAGGTACTGGACGCTGACGATTTCGTAGTCGCGCTTGCCGGCCGGCGCGTCGATGGTGACCGCGTCGCCTTCCAGCTTGCCGATCAGCGCCCGCGCCAGCGGCGAGGAGATCGCGATCAGGCCGAGTTTGATGTCGGCCTCCAGGTCGCCCACGATCTGGTACCGCTTTTCTTCGTCGCTCTCCACATCGGCCAGTTCGACCGTGGCGCCGAACACGACCTTGCTGCCGGCGTTGAGCTTGCTGATGTCGATGATCTCGGCATGCGAGAGTTCGCCTTCCAGCTGCTTGATGCGGCCTTCGATGAAGCCCTGCTCTTCGCGCGCGGCGTGGTATTCGGCGTTCTCCTTCAGATCGCCGTGCTCGCGCGCTTCGGCAATCGCCGCGATCACCTTCGGACGCTTTTCCGACTTCAGGTGATCGAGTTCTTCGCGCAGGCGCTGTGCGCCCTTCAGCGTGATCGGTGCTCTCATGCGTTCAGTTCCTTGTGCAGCTCCTGCAGCGACCAGACCGGGCCGGTACCGCGGAATTCCAGGGATTGCACCAGCGCCTTGGCGCCGGCAATGGTGGTCGAATAGGTCACGCGGTGCTGCAGCGCTTCGCGACGGATCGAGAACGAGTCGTTGATCGCCGCGCGACCTTCGGTCGTGTTGACGATATACACGATCTCACCGTTCTTGATCGAGTCGACGATATGCGGACGGCCTTCCACCACCTTGTTGACGATCTCGCAGGTCATGCCGTGCTGCTGCAGCCATGCCGCGGTGCCACGGGTGGCGACCAGGGTGTAGCCGCGCTCCAGCAGCGCCTGGGCGACCGGCAGCACGCGCTTCTTGTCCGGGTCGCGGACCGACACGAAGGCCTTGCCCAGCGGCGGCGCCTTGATGCCGCCGGCCTCCTGCGCACGCGCAAAGGCGGCGCTGAAGCTGCGGCCCACGCCCATCACCTCACCGGTGGAGCGCATTTCCGGCCCGAGGATCGGGTCGACGCCCTGGAACTTGGCGAACGGGAAGATCGCTTCCTTGACCGAATAGTAGTCCGGCACGATCTCCTTGGTGGCGCCCTGCTCGGCCAGGGTCTTGCCGGCCATGCAGCGCGCGGCGATCTTGGCCAGCGGCATGCCGGTGGCCTTGGACACGAACGGCACGGTGCGCGAGGCACGCGGGTTCACTTCCAGCAGGTAGACGATGTCCTCACCGTCTTCACCGGCCTGGATGGCGAACTGGGTGTTCATCAGGCCGACCACGTTCAGGGCCTTGGCCAGCTCCACCACCTGGCGGCGCAGTTCGGCCTGCGTTTCAGCCGACAGCGAGTACGGCGGCAGCGAGCAGGACGAATCGCCCGAATGCACGCCGGCTTCCTCGATGTGTTCCATCACGCCGCCGATCAGCACGTTGCCGTCCTTGTCGGCAATGATGTCCACGTCCACTTCCACCGCGTTGTCCAGGAAGCGGTCCAGCAGCACCGGCGAATCGTTGGAGACCTTGACCGCGTCGCGCACATAGCGCGCCAGGTCGGCTTCGCCGTAGACGATTTCCATGGCGCGGCCACCCAGCACGTAGCTCGGACGGACCACCAGCGGGTAGCCGATTTCACGTGCCAGCAGCAGCGCTTCCTGGTCGTTGCGGGCGATGCGGTTCGGCGGCTGCTTCAGGCCCAGCTTGTCGACCAGCTGCTGGAAGCGCTCGCGGTCTTCGGCCAGGTCGATGGAGTCCGGCGAGGTGCCGATCACCGGCACGCCGTTGGCTTCCAGCGCACGCGCCAGCTTCAGCGGGGTCTGGCCGCCGTACTGCACGATCACGCCCTTGGGCTGTTCCAGCTCGACGATCTCCAGCACGTCTTCCAGCGTCAGCGGTTCGAAGTACAGGCGGTCGGAGGTGTCGTAGTCGGTGGAGACGGTTTCCGGGTTGCAGTTGACCATGATGGTTTCGAAGCCATCATCGCGCAGGGCCAATGCCGCGTGCACGCAGCAGTAGTCGAACTCGATGCCCTGACCGATGCGGTTCGGACCGCCACCCAGGATCATGATCTTGTCGCGGTTGCTCGGCGCGGCCTCGCATTCGTCCTCATAGGTCGAATACAGGTAGGCGGTGCTGGTGGCGAACTCGGCCGCGCACGAGTCCACGCGCTTGTACACCGGGCGCACCTTGTGCGCACGGCGCAGCGCGCGCACGGCCGCTTCGTTGGTGCCGGTCAGCTCGGCCAGGCGCGCATCGGAGAAACCGGCGCGCTTGAGCTTGCGCAGGCGGGCGGCGTCGAGCGCGTCGATGCCGTCGGCAGCGAGCTGGGTTTCGGCCTGGATGATCTCTTCGATCTGGTCCAGGAACCACGGGTCGATGTGCGAGAGCGCGAACACTTCTTCCACGCTGAAGCCGGCGCGGAAGGCATCACCGACGAAGAACAGGCGCTCCGGACCCGGTGCCTTCAGCTCGCGCTTGAGCGTGGTGATGTCGTCTTCGCTGGACAGATCCAGGCCGGTCGGGTCGAGCCCGATCTTGCCGGTTTCCAGGCCACGCAGCGCCTTCTGCAGCGACTCCTGGAAGGTGCGGCCCATCGCCATCACCTCGCCCACCGACTTCATCTGGGTGGTCAGGCGCGCATCGGCGGCCGGGAACTTCTCGAAGGCGAAGCGCGGGATCTTGGTGACGACGTAGTCGATCGACGGTTCGAACGAAGCCGGGGTCAGGCCGCCGGTGATTTCGTTCTTGAGTTCGTCCAGCGTGTAACCCACCGCCAGCTTGGCGGCGACCTTGGCGATCGGGAAGCCGGTGGCCTTGGAGGCCAGCGCCGACGAACGCGACACGCGCGGGTTCATTTCGATCACCACCACACGGCCGGTGGTCGGGCTGATGCCGAACTGCACGTTCGAGCCGCCGGTGTCCACGCCGATCTTGCGCAGCACCGCGATCGAAGCATCGCGCAGGCGCTGGTATTCCTTGTCGGTCAGGGTCTGGGCCGGGGCCACGGTGATCGAGTCACCGGTGTGCACGCCCATCGGGTCCAGGTTCTCGATGGAGCAGACGATGATGCAGTTGTCGGCCGTGTCGCGCACCACCTCCATCTCGAATTCCTTCCAGCCCAGCACCGACTCTTCCACCAGCACTTCGGTGGTCGGCGAGAGTTCCAGGCCGCGGGTCACGATGTCGACCAGTTCTTCGCGGTTGTAGGCGATTCCGCCACCGCTGCCGCCCAGGGTGAAGCTGGGGCGGATGATGGTCGGGTACCCCACGCGGGCCTGGATCTCGATGGCTTCGTCCAGCGTATGCGCCACGGCGGCGGTCGGGCACTCCAGGCCGATCTCGCCCATGGCCACGCGGAACAGTTCGCGGTCTTCGGCCATGCGGATCGCGTCGCGCTTGGCGCCGATCAGTTCAACGTTGTACTTCTCCAGCACGCCATTGTCGGCCAGGTCCAGCGCGCAGTTCAGCGCGGTCTGGCCACCCATCGTCGGCAGCAGCGCGTCGGGCTTTTCCTTGGCGATGATCTTTTCGACGGTCTGCCAGTTGATCGGCTCGATGTAGACGGCGTCGGCCATCTCCGGGTCGGTCATGATGGTGGCCGGATTGCTGTTGACCAGCACCACGCGGTACCCCTCGTCACGCAGGGCCTTGCAGGCCTGGGCGCCGGAGTAGTCGAACTCGCAGGCCTGGCCGATGACGATCGGGCCGGCACCGATGATGAGGATGGTCTTAAGGTCAGTGCGCTTGGGCATTGTCTTCTCTAAGTCAGTACAGCGTGTCGGGGTGTCGCAGCGCCGCGCCTGTGGCAGCGGCGCGTCGAATCAGGCCTTGGCCTGCGCCATCAGGGCGATGAAGCGGTCGAACAGCGGGCTGACGTCATGCGGGCCCGGCGAGGCTTCAGGGTGGCCCTGGAACGAGAACGCCGGCACGTCGGTACGCGCGATGCCCTGGTTGGTGCCGTCGAACAGCGAGCGGTGGGTCACGCGCAGGGTGGCCGGCAGCGTGGCTTCGTCCACTGCGAAGCCGTGGTTCTGCGAGGTGATCATCACCCGGCCGTCGTCCAGGTCCTGCACCGGGTGGTTGGCGCCGTGGTGGCCGTGGCCCATCTTCACCGTGCTGGCACCGGAGGCCAGGGCCAGCAGCTGATGGCCCAGGCAGATGCCGAAGGTCGGCAGTTTCCTGTCCAGGAACACCTTGATCGCCTCGATCGCGTAATCGCACGGCTCCGGATCGCCCGGGCCGTTGGACAGGAACACGCCGTCCGGGTTCATCGCCAGCACCTCGGCGGCCGGGGTCTGGGCCGGCACCACCGTGATGTCGCAGCCGCGTTCGGCGAGCATGCGCAGGATGTTCAGCTTGGCACCGAAGTCATAGGCCACCACCTTGTACTGCGGGGCGGCGCTGACGAACGTGTTCGAATCCAGGTCGAGCTGGCCCTCGTTCCAGCTGTAGGCCTTGTCGGTGCTGGTCACCTTGGCCAGGTCCATGCCCTTCAGGCCCGGGAACTTGCGCGCCGCTTCCAGTGCCACCTCGACATTGAGATCGTCGCCGGCCATCAGCGCGCCGTTCTGGGCGCCGCGCTCGCGCAGGATGCGGGTCAGCTTGCGGGTGTCGATGCCGGAAATGGCGACCACGCCGCGCTGGATCAGCCAATCCTGCAGCGACACCTGGCTGCGCCAGTTGCTGGGACGGCGCGGCACGTCGCGCACGATCAGACCGGCCGACCACACCTTGCGGGCTTCGTCGTCCTGGTCGGTAAGGCCGGTATTGCCGATATGCGGGTAGGTCAGCGTGACCATCTGCCGGGCGTAGGAGGGATCAGTCAGCACTTCCTGGTAACCGGTCATGGCGGTGTTGAACACCACCTCACCGACGGACAGGCCGGGCGCGCCTACGGATTCGCCCTCGAATACGGTGCCGTCTTCGAGGACGAGGATTGCGGCTTGGGTCACGGAATTCTCACTTTGGCTACCGAGGGGGCACCGAAGTCACGCCGCGCGATCCACTGAAAAGCGGTTGCAAAAAAGCGCGGACTGCGGTGCTGGACCGGTCCGGCTGTCGTGATTCGGCGAGCGGGAATTGTAATGGCAAGGGCCGGTCAACGCCAGCGTTTACACGCATCCGCTGACGTATGGGGCGCCGCTGCGACCTTCACGCAGGGTCGCCATTCACGTTGAGCGTCAGCTGTGGCGCAGCGGTGCCCGTGCGTGCAGGGCCGGCGGAACGCCTGCCCTGACCACCCCATCCTGCCCGTTCAGCCAACCGGCGCATCCAGCAGGTCCCGTACCCGGTAGCTGCCCGGGGCCCGTCCATTGAGCTGAACAGCGGCGAACAGCGCGCCTCGGGCGAAGATATCCCGGTTGGTGGCGCGGTGGGTCAGTTCAATGCGTTCGCCCAACCCGGTGAACTGCACCAGGTGCTCGCCGACGATGTCGCCCGCACGCAGGCTTGCATAGTGGGGTTCGGCCCCACCCTTGCGTGCGGCAGCGCCCAGGGTGAGCGCGGTGCCGGAGGGGGCGTCCTGCTTGTGGATGTGATGGGATTCGACGATGTCGCAGTCCCAGCCGGCCAACGCCGTCGCGGCGCGTTCGACCAGCTCGTCCAGCACCGCCACGCCCAGGCTGAAGTTGGAGGCCCAGACCAGCGGAATCCGCGCCGCGGCGGTCACCAGCGCCTGCCGCTGCGTTTCGCTGATGCCGGTGGTACCCGAGACCAGCCCGGCACCGCGCTCCACGCACAGCGCCAGCACCGGGTCGAACCCTTCAGGCAGGCTGAAATCGATGGCCACGTCGAAGGTGGGCGTACCGGACAGTTCACTGCTGGCGAAATGCGGCACGCCATCGACCACGCGCTGCGCGGGCGAACGTCGGGTCACGGCTGCCACGACCTGCAGGTCGTCGCGCGCGGCGGCCAGCCGCAGCAGCGCCTGGCCCATGCGGCCGGACGCACCGTGGATGAGGATGCGAAGAGGGGGCGTAGTCATGGACGCAGGCTAGCGGGTGTCGTCGCGCGTGCACAAGGGGCAGCTTCGACAACGCCAGCTGACCCGGTGCCGGCGCTGTCGCAATTGCATCCTGCGGGGGTGGCCGGCGCTTGCCTACGTTTGACGCCCCAGCTGCGCAAGGAACGCCCCCATGACAATCCCCCGGAATTGGAGCGACCCGGCCCTTTACGCGCCCGGTCATGCGCCGCGTGCCCAGGCGGCGCGCCCGCGGCTGGCGAAGTGGCAGTCGGAGACCGACCTTCAGCGCCGGGATGGTACGAGCACACGGCTCAATGTTGAGAGCGTCGTCAACTGCGGATTCCCGTCCCGCTCGCGGCAGTCGCTGGATTCCCGTCTGGGCGACAGTTCCCTGCGAGGCTCAGCTACCTCGCTTGATGACGACCAATACCCGGAGCCCGGGGAGCTGTGGCGCTCCCCCTCACCTCACACACAATGCGCCTTGTCGGCCTGCAAGGAGCTGGCATCGCTGCCAGCCGACCGGCCGGTGTGGACCGGAAGCGACGGACGCCCGCAGGCGGTGCCACAAGGTTCGGCCGAGCACCTGCTGATGCGGCGGTACGGACTGGATGGTCCAGACGCCGCTGCCACCGCCGGCGTGCTGCGCCGGGGCGGCTTCCACCCGCCCCTCGAAGGTGTCCGGACCGCCGGTGAGATCGCCTTCGCACAGACGCGGCTCGGCCCGCGCGAAGAACGGCGTGGCCTTCCCCACAGCGTCTGCGAGAGCACCGCTGCCGCGCTCGTCGCGTCGATGCGAAGGAACGATGACGATCCGTGGCACCAGTTCGCCCTGGACCTGGCGCGCAACACGTACGCGTTGAACGGGAGCCCGCAGACATCGCTACGCGTCTTCCAGGAAGCGGTAGCCGCCCTGCCCCACCTCCAGCAGCGCCTGGCGCACGAGCTTCATCAAGGGCTGCTGGCCGAGCTGGAGCGCTACCTCTTCCTCGGCCCCGGGGTGCATCCGGATGGCGCGATGCTGCTGAGCAGCGATGGCAGTGGCCGCGCCGGACCGCGCCCCGATACCCGGTTCCATCTGACCATTGCACACCCCGGCACGGAAAGCGCGCGGGTGCTGCTGGCAGTCGAGCACGATCGCCCGCTGAGTTCGGCGCTGCCCGCCAGCGCAGGTCTGGACGCGGTACCGGACCGGGCCACGCTTGCGCCGGACTCGGCCTACCACGCCACCCTGCGTGTCCGCTGCTCGCCCACCGGCAAGGTCACCGTGAGCGGCCAGTATTCGATACACCTGCGCTATCCGGACGCCTCGCCGGCGGCCCAGCGTCGCCTGCTGGCGCCACTGCCCACGGCGCTCATCGACGCGCGCGTGCACGGACAACTGACCGCCGACATCATGGACCTGCATGCGCTGGCCCTGTGCGGGCGCCCGCACGCGGTCGCCCTGCACCTGGCTGCGATTGATCCCGACGCCGGTGCACCCCGCATCACCGGCCTGCTGGCGATCGCCCGTGAGCTGGATGACCAGACCGGGGGCCAGGAACCGTTAGCCGCCGATCTGGCGCGGTTCGCCTTCGCCGAACTGCGGCGCTGCGCCGAGCACGCGCGGGAGCTGCAGCAGCGCGAGCCACTGAGGCTGCTCAGGCAGGCCGTCGTCGGCGCCGGAGACGCTGCGGCCGCCCTCGCCCACCCATTGCCGGAAGGTAACCATTGGCAGCACGCCCGCCAGGAGTGCTGCGCGCTGCTGGCGGTGCTGTTCTATCGCAGCGCCGATGCGGGCGCCATTCCTGCCCTGGACACGCCTGACCCCGGTCTGGACCGGCGCGAGCGCGAGGCCCAACGCCGCGAGCGCGACGGGCAGCTGAGCCAGTTGATCAGGATGGCAGGCACCGCCCGATGGGAGGCATTGACCGCCCTGTTGCCCGTGGTGCGCTTCCGCATGTGGCGGACCACGCGGGTGCAGCGACCCGACCCGTGCCTCTGGCAGCATGGCGACGCCGGGCACTATCTGGGCATCGCTCTGCGCTGCCTCAACGCTGCAGCGCCAAGGGTGGCGACAACCCCGACACCGGCTCGAACAAGCCACTCCGGCGGATTACGCGCGCCACTTCCACGCTGAGCTGGTCGCGCTCGCTGTTCTCAAGTGGCTGGCCGGATTCCCACCGACAGAGCAGTGAGCGCGCAGCCATATCCAATGCCCGGAGCAGATCGGGAATCTTGCACACAATCCTCAGGACATCGTTCACCGACGCCCCCTCATACAGCGCCTTCTGCAGCCGTTCTACCGCCTCAACGGAGTTCTGCAGTTGGTCTGTCGCATCCAGCGATACTCCCTCGGGTCGCGGAATTCCGGCGTCGCTGGCCACGACCGAGGCGTCGAGCGCGGCACAACGGACGACCGTGGTTCGAAGCATCTTGACCGGCGTACCGCCGTTGCCGACGTGATCAAGGGGAGAAAGCGAGCGCTTCACGGAGGCGGGCAAAATTGCCGCACCCGTCGCAGACGGAGTGGCAGGCGGAACAGAGGCGAGCTTCATGGGGATCTCCTGGGGCAACGGCGCTGCGGGCCAATCGCAACGTCCAACCCGATCACCCTGCCAAACTCTCCGGAACCACGCCGGGCCGCATGCGACTGGCTGCAACGCCGCTGCGCGATTCTGCGCAGCGCCAGCCTCAGCGCGGGGACCCGGGCTTCGGCGGGGTCGGCCCGCAGCTGTCGCAACCGCCGCACCCCGCGCCGCCACTGCTGGCCGGCGGCGCGATTCGCCTGCCCATGGCCTGCAGCCAGCCCGGGCGCTGCGGCGTCACCAAGCGCACCGCGATAGCGCCGCGCAGGCGGCGCACCGTGCCGGGAAACTGCTTCTTCAGCACCACCCAGGCGCTGACCAGTACGGCCAGCGCGATCACGGCATACTGCAGCAGCAGGCCCGGCTCCATCAGCCGCCTCCCAGCGCCACGGTCACCTGGTAGGTGATCAGCGAGGCGACGTACGCGGCGGCGAACAGGTAGAAGGTGGCGAACCCCATCTGCTTCCACGAGTTGGTTTCGCGCTTGATCGTGGCCAGGGTGGAAATGCACATCGGTGCGTAGATGTACCAGACCAGCAGCGACAGCGCGGTGGCCAGCGACCAGCCGTCGCTGATCAGCGGCGTGAGGGCCTGGCTGGCGGCGTCGTCATCGGCGGCCGACAGCGCGTAGACGGTTGCCAGCGACGCTACTGCCACTTCGCGCGCCGCCAGGCCGGGAATCAGCGCGATGCAGATCTGCCAGTTGAAGCCCAGCGGGGCGAAGAACACCGCCATCGCATGGCCGATGCGGCCGGCGAAGCTGTAATCGATGGCCGGCATCGTGGCGTCGGCCGGCGCGCCCGGGAAGGAGAGCAGGAACCACAGCAGGATGGTCAGGGCCAGGATGATGCCGCCCACCCGCTTGAGGAAGATCATGCCGCGCTCGTACAGGCCCACCGCCAGGTCGCGCGGATGCGGCAGACGGTAGGACGGCAGCTCCAGCATCAGCGGGTGCTCGCTCTTGTCGCGGCGCCACTTCTTCATGGTCCAGGACATGGCCAGCGCGCTGACGATGCCGGCCGCGTACAGCCCGAACAGCACCAGGCCCTGCTGGTTGAACACGCCCCACACGGTCTTCTGCGGAATGAACGCACCGATCAGCAGGGCGTAGACCGGCAACCGCGCCGAACAGGTCATCAGCGGTGCCACCAGGATGGTGGCCAGGCGGTCGCGCGGGTCCTGGATGCTGCGCGTGGACATGATGCCGGGAACCGCGCAGGCGAAGCTGGAGAGCAGCGGAATGAACGACCGCCCGGACAGGCCGGCGGCCGACATCATGCGGTCGAGCAGGAACGCAGCGCGCGGCAGGTAGCCGGACTCTTCCAGCGCCAGGATGAAGGCGAACAGGATCAGGATCTGCGGCAGGAAGATCACCACCCCGCCCACGCCGGCGATGATGCCGTCGGTGAGCAGGCTGTTGAGCGGGCCGGCAGGCAGCGTGCTGCCCACCCATTCGCCGAGCGCGCCGGTACCGGCGTCGATCAGGTCCATGACCGGCGTGGCCCAGGCATAGACCGCCTGGAAGATCAGGAACATCACCACGGCCAGGGTCAGCAGCCCGAACACCGGGTGCAGCAGCCAGCGGTCCAGGGCGTCGTCTATCTTCGCGGTCCGGGTCGGCATGGTCACCGCAGCGGCCAGGATGGCGCGCACCTGGGTGTGGTAATCCTCCCCCGCCGTGGCGGCCGCAACCGGGGCGCCCAGGTGCGGCACCATGGCATCCAGCCGCTCGACCAGCGCCTGGGCACCGTTGCGGCGCACCGCCACGGTTTCCACCACCGGCACGCCCAGGGCCTGCTCCAGCGCAGGCACATCGATGCGGATGCCACGGCGCTCGGCCGCGTCCACCATGTTCAGCGCCACGATCATCGGCTTGCCCAGTTCCCGCAGCTCCAGCGCGAAGCGCAGGTGCAGGCGCAGGTTGGTCGCGTCGATCACGCACAGCAGCACATCCGGCGCCGGTTCGCCCGGGTAGAAGCCCCGGCACAGGTCGCGGGTGATGGCCTCGTCCAGGCTGGCCGGCTGCAGGCTGTAGGCGCCCGGCAGGTCCAGTACCGCGAACTCCCGCCCGGACGGCGCACGCAGGCGGCCTTCCTTGCGTTCGACGGTGACGCCGGTGTAGTTGGCGACCTTCTGGCGGCTGCCGGTAAGCTGGTTGAACAGCGCAGTCTTGCCGCTGTTGGGGTTGCCGACCAGGGCAACGCGCAGGGTGGCGGCGTTCATGCGGCCGCTCCGGCCGTATGCGTGCTGATCAGGATCCGGGCCGCTTCGGCGCGACGCAGCGCGAAACGGGTAAACCCGACCTGCACCAGCAGCGGTTCACCGCCGACCGGACCACGGGCTACCAGGCGCACATCTTCCCCCTTCACGAACCCCAGCTCCTGGAGCCGACGGGCAATGGCGTCATTTGCATGGAGCTCCTGCACCGACTCCACCAGGGCGGAAGTGTGCAGCGGCAGATCGGACAACGTCACTGGTCGCCTTCTCGTCGATAAGAATGGTTATCAATTCTAGCATCGCCGCGCCGCGTCATGGCCGCGCCCGCATGGCCCGCTATGATCCATACATGTATGGAGCAGGCGCAGGCCACCCCCCGATGAGCGACACGTTACGGATTGAACGCAGCGCAGCAGTGCTGACCCTCTGGCTGAACCGCCCCACCCTGCACAACGCCTTCGACGCCGGACTGATCGCCGAGTTGACGGCAGCACTGGATGCCGCCGGGCGCGACGCGCAGGTCCGCGCGGTAGTGCTGGCCGCCACCGGCGACTCGTTCTCGGCCGGCGCGGACATGCAGTGGATGCGCGGCATGGCCGCCGCCAGCGAGGAGGACAACCGCCACGATTCGCTGGCGCTGGCACGCCTGATGCGAACCCTGGACGAGCTGCCAAAGCCCACCATCGCCCGCGTGCAGGGTGCGGCGTTCGGCGGCGGGGTCGGTCTGGTCGCCTGCTGCGACATCGCCATTGCCAGCACCACGGCCCGCTTCGGTCTGACCGAAAGCCGCCTCGGCCTGCTGCCGGCGGTGATTTCCCCCTATGTGATCGAGGCGATCGGCGCCCGCCAGGCCCGGCGCTGGTTCGCCACCGGCGAGCATTTCGACGCCGACACCGCGCTGCGGATCGGCCTGGTCCATCAACTGATTGAACCTGAACGGATCGACGAAGCGGTCCAGCGCCAGCTGGGCCTGCTCGACAAGGCGGGGCCGATCGCCTCGTCGTCAGCCAAAGCGCTGGTGCGGCGCGTCGCGGCGGGCCGCGACCGCGATACGCTGGACCACGACAACGCCGCCCTGATCGCCCGCCTGCGGGTGTCGAAGGAAGGCCAGGAGGGCCTGGGCGCCTTCCTGGACAAGCGCGCGCCCCATTGGGTTACCCAGGATTGACGGGCGGCCGCTGCTCGACCCTCCCGCCATCCGCCCACGCGTTCGCAGGCTGGCCGCTTTGCCGCCCATCCCGCGTATCCCATTCTCGTGGCCCACAGGGGAACCTGGGCCGCTCCACGCCGCCAGGAACTCCCGTGACTCCATCCCCCACCCGTCCACTGCCGACCGTACGCGTTCCCTCCCCGGAGGCGCATCGGCATGGATGATGTCGTCCGCATCGTCGAAGTGGGGCCGCGCGATGGGTTGCAGAACGAAGCCCAGCCGGTCGCTACCGCCGACAAGATCGAGCTGATCCGGCAACTGTCGCTGACCGGCCTGCGTACCATTGAAGCCACCAGTTTCGTCAGTCCGCGCTGGGTGCCGCAGCTGGCCGATGCCGCCGAGGTCTATACCGGCATCGAGCGCCTGCCCGGCATCGCCTATCCGGTGCTGGTGCCCAACGAGCAGGGTTACGACCGTGCCCGCGCGGTGGGCGTGGAAGAAGTGGCGGTGTTCACCGCTGCCTCGGAAACCTTCAACCGCACCAACACCAATGCCGGCATCGACGAATCGCTGGCCCGCTTCGCTCCCATTCTCGAACGCGCCCGCGCCGACGGGGTCAAGGTGCGCGGCTATGTGTCCACCGTGCTCGGCTGCCCCTACCAGGGCGAGGTCGCGGTCAGCGAGGTGGTGCGGGTCGCCCGTGCCCTGCACGACATGGGCTGTTACGAAATCTCGCTGGGCGACACCATCGGCGTGGGCACCCCGCGCAAGGCCCGCGCCATGCTGCACGCGGTGGCCGCGGAGATCCCCATGGCGGCGCTGGCGGTGCATTTCCACGACACCTACGGGCAGGCGCTGGCCAACATCGATGCGTGCCTGGAGGAAGGCGTGCGCGTGGTCGATTCGGCCGTGTCCGGTGCCGGCGGCTGCCCCTATGCCAAGGGCGCCAGCGGCAACGTCGCCAGCGAAGACGTGGTGTACCTGCTGCACGGCATCGGCATGCGCACCGGCATCGACCTGCCCGCGCTGGCCGCGACCGGCCGCTGGCTGGCCGCACGGCTCGGCCGCGAAACCGGCAGCAAGGCCGGAAAGGCGCTGGCCGCCCCATGAGCCGACGCCGCCCGCGCAAGGATGCAGCGGTCGGTGATCACCTCGCCGCACACCTGCACGCGCTGGCGGCGCTGGAACGGGCGCTGGCGCAGCCGCCGGGCGAAGACGTGCATGCCCTGCTGCGCGACGTGCAGCAGGCCCTGCAGGAGGCAATGGACGAACGCCAGCTGGCCCTGCGCCGTTACGCGGCGCTGTTCGACGCGGTGCCGGACCCGGTCAGCATCCTCAGCGAATCCGGGGTGGTGCTGGACCTCAACAAGGCCGGCGTGCGCGCCTACGGACGCAGCCGCGAAGACATCATCGGCCAGCCCATCGAGCTGCTGAACCCGGACCTGCCCAGCGATCACCTGGATCCGGTCTGGGAGGCGCTGCGACGTGGCGAGACCTACGTGATCGAAGTCACCAACATGCGCGGCGACGGCAGCCGCTTCCCGGTCGAGGTGCACTCGGCGGGCTTCGAACACCAGAACGAACACTGTATCGTGGCGGTCGCGCGCGATCTGAGCAGCCGCTGGCAGGCCGAATCGCGCTACCGCCTGCTGATGGAATCCATCGACAAGGGGGTGATCCTGTTCGACCGCAGCCTGCATGTGGTTTCGGCCAACCCGGCTGCGCACCGCATCCTGGGCACCCAGGGCAATGGCGGCAGCCTGGCCGCGCTGCTGGCGCCGGAAGACTGGATCAGCGTGAACGAACACGGCCACCCGCTGACCCGCGAGCAATGGCCGGCCAGCGAGGCGCTGCAGCGCGGGCGCATCATCCGCAGCACCATCGTCGGCCTGTACCACCGCCCTCGCGGGCGCATGATCTGGATCTCCACCACCAACGTGCCGGTGTACGGCAACGGGCGCGACATCCCGGACCACGTGTTCGCACTGTTCAGCGACATCACCGAACTCAAACGCAACAACGCCCTGTTCGACCGCGCCCAGTCGCTGGCCCACATCGGCGGCTGGGAATGGGACCGCGGCCTGCAGCGGCTGTACCTCACCGACGAGGCCGCGCGCATCCTGGGCCAGGAACTGCCGTTGCAGGACATGGCACAGCTGCTGGAATGCCTGCGTCTGGACGACCGCTCCCAGCTGCAGCAGGCGCTGCTGGACGTGATCGACCGCCAGGTGCCGTTCGAACTGGAACTGCAGGGGCAGCGCAGCGATGGCCACTCGTTCTGGGTGCGCATGATCGGCGAGGCCGAAGCTGGCGACGTCAATGCCGCGCGCATCGCCGGTACCGTCCAGGACATCACCTCGCGCAAGCATGCCGAGGAAACCCTGCGCATCCAGGCGCGCACCGATCCGCTGACCGGCATCATGAACCGCGACGCGGTGCTGACCGACCTGGCCACGCGGATGGGCAGCCCCACCCATTGCCGGGTCGGCGTGCTGTACATCGACCTGGACCGGTTCAAGACGGTCAACGACCTGCTGGGCCACAACGCCGGCGACGAACTGCTGATCGACGCGACCCGCCGCATCTCCACCGCGATCGGCACCGAGGGCCTGCTGGCGCGGTTCGGCGGCGATGAGTTCCTGGTGGTCTGCGACACCCGCGACCAGCCCGACCAGCCCGAGCGGCTGGCCGAGGCCATTACCCGCGCCTTCTCCACCCCGTTCCGGTTCGGCAGCGACGAATTCGCGGTGACCACCAGCATCGGCATCGCCCGTGCGCCGCAGGACGGGCTGCGCCCGCAGCAGCTGATCCAGAACGCCGACATTGCCATGTACGACTGCAAGCGCCGCACCCGCAACGGCTGGCAGGTGTTCTCGCCGGAGCTGGCACAGCGCCAGCATGACCGCCTGCAGATCGAAAGCCGCCTGCACCGCGCGTTGGACGATGACGAGTTCCACTTGGTCTACCAGCCGCAGGTCAACCTGCGCACCGGCCAGATGGTGGCCGCCGAAGCGCTGATCCGCTGGCGCAATTCGCAGCTGGGCGAACTGCGCCCGGACATCTTCATCGGCCATGCCGAGAGCACCGGCGATATCGTCCGCATCGGCCTGTGGGTGCTCAACGAGGCCTGCCGGCAGGTGCGCCAGTGGCAGGATGAAGGGCTGGGCATCGTGCGCGTGGCGGTCAACGTGTCCTACCGCCAGTTCGTCGGCGAGGACCTGGCCCGCAACGTGCGCCAGGCGCTGGACCAGTACGGCCTGCCCGGCAGCGCGCTGGAGCTGGAATTCACCGAGCGCGTGCTGATCGAGGATGCGCCCGATACCCTGCAGACCTTCGCGCGCCTGCGCGAGATGGGCGTGCTGCTGACCATCGACGATTTCGGCGAAGGCTACAGCGCGCTGAACTACCTGCGCCGGCTGCCGATCCACGGACTCAAGCTCAGCCAGATGTTCGTCGAGGGGGTGCCGGGCAACCGCTCGGATGTGGCGGTCTGCGAGGCCGTCTGTGGCATCGCCCGCAGCCTGGGCCTGGGGCTGGTCGCCGAAGGCATCGAATCGGAGGAGCAACGGCGGTTCCTGCACGAGATGGGGGTCACCGTCGGCCAGGGCTTCCTGTTCGCGCCCGGGCTGGCTGCCGACGAGTTCGCCCGCCGGCTGAGCCCGCGCCGCTGAGCCGGTGCACGCGCTGCACAACGGCCCAGCGGTCCGCATCCGCTAGAATCGGCGGCTCTTGAACCAGCGGGATCGTGCAATGCAGCTGTCTTCCGTACGCGCCGTCATCACCGGCGGTGTCTCCGGCCTTGGCCTGTCGGTGGCCCAGCACCTGGTCGCCCAGGGCGCCAGGGTGGCCCTGTTCGACCTCAACGACGACAAGGGCGCCGCCGCCGTGGCTGACCTGGGCGCCGACCGTGCCCGTTACTTCAGCACCAACGTCGGCGACGAGGCCGCGGTGGCGGCCCAGATCGATGCCGCTTACGACTTCCTGGGCGGGCTCAACGCGGTGGTCAGCTGCGCCGGCATCCTCGGCGCGGGCCGCGTGCTCGGCAAGGAGTCCCCGATGCCGCTGGCTACCTTCCAGAACACGATCATGGTCAACCTGGTGGGCAGCTTCAACGTGGCCAAGGCCGCGGCCAACCGCATGCAGCACAACAGCGCGGGCGAGGATGGCGAACGCGGGGTGATCATCAACACCGCCAGCGTGGCCGCCTACGAAGGCCAGATCGGCCAGGCGGCATACGCCGCCTCCAAGGGGGGCGTGGTCAGCATGACCCTGCCGATGGCGCGCGAACTGTCGCGCTTCGGGATCCGTGTGATGACCATCGCCCCGGGCATCTTCTGGACCCCGATGGTCGACGGCATGCCGCCGGCCGTGCAGGAATCCCTGGCCGCCTCGATCCCGTTCCCGCCCCGCCTGGGCAAGCCGGAAGATTTCGCCGGCCTGGTCGGCCACATCCTGAACAACGGCTACCTCAACGGCGAAACCATCCGCCTGGACGGTGCCGTGCGTCTGGCACCCAAGTAACCCACCCCACCCTCACCAACCGACCTTCAGTCCATGAAAGCCAACGACATCAAGAAAGGCAACGTCGTCGAATACAACAACGGCGTCTACCAGATCCGCGACATCGAGCGCAGCTCGCCGCAGGGCCGCGGCGGCAACGTGCGCTTCCGTTTCATCATGTACAGCGTGCCGGGCGGCAACAAGCTCGATGCCAGCTTCGATGCCGACGACAACCTGCCGGAAGTGGAACTGCTGCGCCGCCAGTCCACCTACTCGTACAAGGACGGCGATGCGTTCGTGTTCCTGGATGATGAGGACTACACCCCGTACACCCTGGACGCCGATGTGATCGGCGACGACGCCGGCTACATCACCGACGGCCTGACCGGCATCTATGTGCAGGTCATCGACGAGCAGCCGGTCGCGGTGCAGCTGCCGGCCAGCGTGGTGCTGGAAGTGATCGAAACCCCGCCGGAGCTGAAGGGCGGCACCGCCACCAAGCGCCCGAAGCCGGCCAAGCTCAGCACCGGTATCGAAATCATGGTGCCGGAGTACATCACCAACGGCGAGCGCGTGCTGGTCAACACTGCCACCGGCGAGTTTGCCGGCCGCGCGGACTGAAGCTCACCGTCAGGGGCGCTCGGCCAAGGCCGGCGCCCCGGCGAAATCGCCACACCCGTGGTACTGGCGGGCGCCCACGGTGAGCATCACCGTGGCGCCGAACGCCTGCCCGCTCATGTCGTCATGGCAGACCGTGCGCTGGAAACTGACCTTGATATCGGTGCCGTCGGCGGCCTTGCCCGACCAGCCATCCTTGCCCTGCGTCGGCGCGACCACGTCGAATGTCTGCTCGCCATAACCGGTCTCGACGCGCAGCGTGGGGGTCGGTCCCGCGCTCACCTGCGCCAGCCAGCCCGGTTCGTTGCCGGTGGCGCGGAACGCTGGCGCCGCATCCGTCGACGCGCTGGCGACCGCTGCAGCCGCCTCGCCTTCCCTGCCTGACCCGGTGCAGCTGCGGTCCGGCTCACCCTTCAGGGTGAGCGTGCCTTCGGTGGTGCCCTTGGTCCAGAAGGTGTTGCCCTGTCCGTCGCCATATTTGGCACCGGAGGCAGCACTCTCATTGGCCATCACGAAGGTGCGCCCACCGGCTACCACGGTTGCCGAGTCCTGCCCGCGGTAGGTGGCCCGCACCGCGAGATCCCCGCACTGGAACGCATAGACGCGCTCGTCCGAGGTCGGGGCCGCGGCCGGCGGCGGTGCTTCCGCGCCGGAGGCCGATGCATCGGCATCTGCGCTGGCGGCCTGCTGTGCCGGCTGGCACGCTGCCAGCGCGGTGGCGATGGCCAGGCTGAAAATGAAGGGGGATGCGCGCATGTTCGACTCCTTGCCGGTGTTCTGGTTCAACGCCGCATGCTAGCGCCCGGCTCGTGAGCGAGGGTGAAACACGGGGGATGCCACGCATCAAACACCGTTACGTGGATGGCGCTGCCGCCGCGTCGCGCGCCAGCTGGCGCATCCGATGGCCGAGCCGCTGCAGGGTGTCGTCCATCGTCGCCAGCCCGCGCTGTTGCGACGCCGGCAACCGGCGCCGCATCTGCTCCTGCAGCTGTGCCCAGGCCGGCACGCCACGCGCACTGATCCGCTGCGTGGCGGCGGCCGCCATTGCGCGTTCCTTGCCGATGGGCAGGCCATAGCCGCCGCCCACCAGACCCGCTGGATTGACCAGCTGACCGGCGTCGTCCAGCAGGGCCAGCAGGGCGGCAAGCGCGCTGTCTCCACCTTCGCCCGCTCCGCCAAGCGCGCGCTTGAGCCCTTCCCGCGCGCGCAGCTCTTCCCTGTAGCGAGCGGCCTGCTCCAGCAGCAGCAACGCTGACGTTGTCCGCAGGCCACCCCGGTCAGCCCAGACGGCGCGCTGCCCGGCCGGCAGCTCCAACCAGCGGTTCACGCTGCGGGTCGGCAGCTGCAGTTCCGCGCGCGCCACGTCGAACAGCTGCTGGTAATGCGCCTGCGCCGACGGGAAGTAGTAACCCTGGCGCATCGCCTCGCGCCGGTCGTGCAGGACCGTGGCGTCGGCACGACCCTGGCGCTCCAGCCGGCGCAGCAAACCACCGGGGCTGAGCCGGTTCAGCCCGGGGTCGGCCCAGCGCGGCACGCCTTCCTGCAGCAGCTTGCCGGTTTCCACCGCGCAGTTGTTGCTGACAAAGCGATACCGGCCGTCATAGCTCCAATGCACCTGGCCCACGCGTTCCAGCAGGCTGGCGATGTCGCCTTCATCCAGCGCCAGCGGCACGGACTGCAGCCCACGCAGCTCAAGCTGGGTGTACTCGTTGATCACCTGGTTGAGCGGCAGCACGAACAGCCGCGACGGATACGCGCCGGTCAGGCCACGCCAGCTGGAAATCTGCACATCGCCGACGAACGCACGGAACGACAGCACCCGGTGATGGGCCAGATCCAACCGGCAATCGGGGCCGCGCGGCCGTCCCGGGGCGCAGATCACCAGCCGCAGCATGCTGTGGCCCCAGCGGCTCATCAGCTGGTCGTTGCCCTCTGCCAGCAGGTAATCCACCGCGTACACGCGTTGCGGGTCCAGCGCCAACAGCGACGCTTCGCCGGTGATATCGCCTGCTTGCACCAACGCCACCGTTGCGTCGCATGCTGGCTGGGGCCCCGGCCCGATGCGGTCGGCAATCCACGCTGCCACGGCCGGACGCCGACAGGCGTAATCGGCATCGAGCAGGTAATGCTCGGCATTGACCGCCAGGTACTCGGCCGGGCTGTGGCGCTCGTAGGGATCGGGACTGCGTCCAGTGAACGCATTCGGCCCGCGCCCCCATCGCCACGGGCGCTGCTGCCAGCCGGCCAGATCACGCCAGCGGGCGCTGTTCGACCAGCCGCCGTCGGCGGCCCGGTCCAGCACGTGGGTCAACTCGTGGATGAGCGCGGCCTGCACGGCGCGTGGCAGGGGTTGGCCGGGTCGCACCTGGTCGAGCAGGCCGCGGTGCAATGCGATCGCGTTTTTCCGGGTGCGGCCCTGCACCGACTCGGGCAGCTGATCCGTCCACGAGAGGATGACCGGGGCGACGAAGCGCGCCTGCCAGGACGCGGGCAGCAGCGCAGGCGCCTGCTGGAGGACGATCGCGGCTTTCGCCCGCCGGCCTGGATCAAGCCCATCGGCCTGCAGCTCAAGCTGCAGGGCGGCATGGGCAGTCGGGGCAGCCAGCAACGCCGCCAGGACCGCCGCGCATCGGCGCAGGGCCCGGCAGCGGGGGGCCATCAGCGGGCCAGCAGCGCCTGGGCCAGCTGCATGTCGCTGGCATCGCGCTGGGCAGCGCCGGTTTCGCGCAGGTGCAGCAGGGCCGCTTCCAGGCGGGCCCCACGAATGGCCCCGTCGGTGGCCACGAACGCAGCCGCATCTTCGCGGGCGTCCACCACCACCTTGTCATCGTCGGAGCTGGACGAACCAGCCGACGACGCGCCGGAAGCGGAACCGGCCGAGGAACCGGCAAAGCTGGAGGCGACGGCCGACAGCGGCAGGGCGAGCACGGCAAGAAGCAGGATCGATCGCATCATGTTCGGGTCGTTCAGGACAGGAAAGCGCAAAGCGTATCGGCTGCGTGAAATTCTGTCGCCTGCTACAGGTCGAATACCTTGCCCGGATTCAGCAGCCCTTGGGGATCAAACGCACGTTTGACCGCCTTCATCAGCGCGATTTCCGCTTCGCTCCGGGTGCTGTCCAGATAGCCCTTCTTGACCAGGCCGATACCATGTTCGGCGGAAATGCTGCCATCGAACTCCTTCAGTACGCCTGCCAGCAGCTTGGTCACGTGTTCGCACTGCTGCACGAATGCCGCGTCGTCAGTGGCGTCGGGCTTGAGCACGTTGATGTGCAGGTTGCCGTCACCAATGTGCCCGAACCAGACCACGTCGAACTGCGGGTACGCCTCCCCGATCAACGCCTGGGTGCGCGCCATGAACGCAGGCATGGCCGAAATGCGTACCGAGACGTCGTTCTTGTAGGGCTTGTAGCGCGCCACCGCTTCGGTAATGCCCTCCCGCAGGCGCCACAGCTGCGCGGCCTGCGCATCGCTCTGGCTGACCACGCCGTCGCTGACCCAACCCTGCTCCATGCACGCTTCGAACGCGGCCATCGCCGCTGCCTCCTGGACCTCGTCGCCCGCGGCAAACTCGGTGACCACGTAAAACGGATGGACCTCGGCAAACGGCGCCTGCGCGCCATGCGCGAGCACATGTTCCAGCGCCCGATCGGTGAAGAACTCGAACGCCTGCAGCTGCAGCCGCTCGCGGAAGGCCGCGAACACCTGCATCAGCACCTCGAAGGACGGCAGCGCCAGCAGCATCACATTGCTGGCCGGCGGCGGGTCGGTGAGCTTGAGCGTGGCCTCGACAATCACCCCCAGGGTGCCTTCGGAGGCGATCAGCAGCTGGCGGAAATCGTAACCGCTGGAATTCTTGATCAGCCCTTTATTCAGCTCCAGCAGCTCGCCGTTGGCGGTGACCACCTTCAGACCGGCAATCCATTCGCGGGTATTGCCATAGCGGATCACGCGGATGCCGCCGGCGTTGGTGGCGATGTTGCCCCCGATCGAACAGGAGCCGCGTGCGGCGAAGTCGACCGGATAGATCAGACCGTGTTCGCGTGCAGCGTTGTGCACCGCTTCCAGCGCCATGCCGGCCTGCACGGTCAGCGTGCGGTCGACCGCGTCGAACCCCAACGGCTTGTTCATGCGCTCCAGGCTCAGCACCAGCTCGCCATTGGCCGCCACCGCCCCGCCGCTGAGGCCGGTGCGGCCACCCGACGGCACCACAGACACCCCCTGCGCGGTGGCCCAGCGCAGGATGGCCTGCACCTGCTCCACGCTGGACGGCAACGCGATCGCCAGCGGTGCCGGGGTCCAGCGCCGGGTCCAGTCGCGTCCGTAATGCTCCAGCTCGGCAGGCTCGGTGGTGAGCCGCAGCCCGGGGCAGGTATCCAGCAGCGAATCAAGGCGCGGGTCGGTCATGGGAACACAGGCGGCACGGGAATCCTCAAGCGTAACGCACCGGTATCGCGCACGCACCACCGCCCCGTCGGTGCGATCCGGCGCTCGGAAATGGTCGCAACTGAAACCGTCCGCGCCGGTTTGGCGCACCGCACCATCCCGGGCCCGATCTGGCATAGTGGGCAGCTCCCGTCCTACATGCTGCCGCTCGCCCATGTCGCCGAAGAAGACCTCGTTCCCGAAGCAGGATATCCGCGTGCTGTTGCTGGAGGGCGTCAGCCAGACCGCGATCGACGTGTTCAGCGCCGCCGGCTACTCGCAGATCGAACTGCACAGCAAGGCCCTGCCCGAGGACGAACTGAAGGCGCGGATCGCCGAAGCGCACATCGTCGGCATCCGCTCGCGCACCCAGCTCAGCGCCGAGGTGCTGGCCCATGCCAAGCGGTTGATGGCGGTGGGTTGCTTCTGCATCGGCACCAACCAGGTCGACCTGGAGGCCGCCGAGCTGGCCGGCATTCCGGTGTTCAACGCGCCCTACTCCAATACCCGCAGCGTGGCCGAGCTGGTGATCGCCGAAGCGATCATGCTGACCCGTGGCATTCCGCAGAAAAATGCCGAATGCCACCGCGGCGGCTGGTCCAAGTCGGCCGCCGGCAGCCACGAAGTGCGCGGCAAGACCCTGGGCATCATCGGCTACGGTCACATCGGCACGCAGGTCGGCGTGATGGCCGAAGCCATGGGCATGCAGGTGATCTTCCACGACATCGAAACCAAGCTGTCGCTCGGCAACGCGCGCGCGGCCATCGACCTGGACGACCTGCTGGCCCGCGCCGACATCGTCACCGTGCACGTGCCCGAAACCCCGGCCACGCAGTGGCTGATCAGTGCGCCGCAGCTGGCCCGCATGCGCCCGGGCGCGCACCTGATCAACGCCGCGCGCGGCACCGTGGTCGACATCGATGCGCTCGACGCGGCGCTGCGCTCGGGCCATATCGGCGGCGCGGCGCTGGACGTGTTCCCGGTCGAACCGAAGGGCAATGGCGATGCCTTCGTCTCGCCGCTGACCGCGCACGACAACGTGATCCTGACCCCGCATGTCGGCGGCAGCACGCTGGAAGCGCAGGACAACATCGGTGTGGAAGTGGCGGCCAAGCTGGTGCGCTACAGCGACAACGGCAGCACCCTGTCGGCGGTCAATTTCCCCGAAGTGACGCTGCCCGAGCACGAGGACAGCCTGCGCCTGCTGCACATCCATCAGAACGTCCCGGGCGTGCTGTCCAAGGTCAACGAGATCTTCTCGCGCCACAACGTCAACATCGACGGCCAGTTCCTGCGCACCGACCCCAAGGTGGGTTACGTGGTGATCGACATCACCGCCAGCGAAGCGCAGGCGGCGGCTGTGCGCGAAGAGCTGGCGGCCATTCCGGGAACGCTGCGCACGCGCGTGTTGTATTGAGGGGACGGCATGACGACCAACGGTCGTCATCTACCCTGTCCCGTACCTGCCACAGGTCGATACGAGTGCCCTGTCCCGTACCTGCCATAGGTCGATACGGGTGCCCTGTCCCGTACCTGCCATAGGTCGATACGGGTGCCCTGTCCCGTACCTGCCTTAGGTCGATACGGGTGCGCTGTCCCTTACCCATCTTGGGCAATACGGGTTTCCTGGTAGGTACCGACCGTTGGTCGGTACGGACTCAACGCGCCAGCCACCGCCTGGCCATGCGCGGCAAGGATTCATCGCCATCCGGCGTTTCGATCGCCGCGTTGGCCACATCGGCGACCTCGCGCCACGCCAGGGCCAGCGATTCCTCGCTCACCGCGAAGGCCTCGCTGCCCACGGCCCGCACCACATAGCGGGCGTCGTAGTGCCAGTGTGCCGGCACGTCGGGGCGTTCGGGAATCCAGTGCTTGTCGATATCGAACAGCCGGGCGCCATCCTCCAGCACCAACCCGCTCAGGCCGGACTCCTCTTCGGCTTCGGTCAGCGCCACCCGCGCCAGGTCGCGCTCGCCGTCGGCGTGCCCCCCCAGCTGCAGCCACCGGTTCAACTTGCGGTGGTGGGTAAGCAGCACGCGCGCGCCATCGGCGCTGACCAGCCAGGCGCTGCCGGTGAAATGACCGGCCAGCCGCGAGCGCAGGAACGGATTTTCCGGATCGTCCAGCAGTGTGCTGAATTCGTCAGCCAGGGCAGCGTGTTCGGGATGGCGACGGGCGTAATCGGCCAGTTGCCCACGCAGGGCGGCGTCAAGTGCTACAACGGATTCAGGGTTCGGCGACATGGGGACCGGGTGGCGAAGCGGATTTGGCAGATTATCGCCCGGCATGCTGCATTTGCGCTTGTGCGCAGGCTTCAGCTTTGGCTAAGGTACAGCGGGCCGTTCCTCTGGGGACGGCCGACAACGAACGCAAGGGTGTGCGGCTACGTATCGCACTCCCCCTGTAGCGGGGCACCGCCCCGCTCTACCCACCAATATTCTGGGAAGCACTGCATGCTGAAGTCTCTGTTGAGGGTCAAACCGGTCGAACCGGCCGGGCACGTCGATGCCGGCGAGCCGATCGAAGGCAGCCTGGACGGCGAAGCCACACTGAAACGGACTCTCACGGCGAAACATCTCATCATGCTGGGCATCGGCGCGGTCATCGGCGCGGGTATCTTCGTCCTCACCGGCCAGGCCGCCGCCAACCATGCCGGTCCGGCCGTCATGCTTTCCTTCGTGATCGCCGGCTTCGCCTGCGCGCTGGCCGGTCTGTGCTACGCCGAATTCGCCGCGATGATGCCGGTCTCCGGCAGCGCCTATTCCTATTCCTACGCCACCCTGGGCGAAGGTATGGCGTGGTTCATCGGCTGGTGCCTGGTGCTGGAGTACCTGTTCGCCTCGGCCTCGGTTGCGGTGGGCTGGTCGGCGTACCTGATCAGCTTCATCACCACCACACTGCACATGCCGTTCCCGGATGCGCTGAGCGCCGCACCGATCGCCTGGACCGGTCACGAATTCGTCTCCTCGGGCAAGCTGTTCAACCTGCCTGCGGTGCTGATCGTGGCCGCCGTCACCGGCCTGCTGTATGTGGGCGTGACCCAGTCCGCCTTCGTCAACGCCATCATCGTGGCGATCAAGGTGTTCGTGATCTGCCTGTTCATCGGCATCGGCGCGGCGCACGTGGACCCGGCCAACTGGCATCCGTTCATTCCGGAAAACACCGGCGTGTCCGGCGAGTTCGGCTGGAGCGGCGTGTTCCGTGCGGCCACCATCGTGTTCTTCGCCTATATCGGCTTCGATGCGGTGTCCACCGCCGCCGGTGAAACCAAGGACCCTCAGCGCAACATGCCGATCGGCCTGCTCGGCTCGCTCGCCGTCTGCACCATCGTCTACATCATCGTGTGTGCGGTGCTGACCGGCATGATGCCGTACCACCTGCTGGGCACCGACAAGCCGGTCGCCACCGCGCTGGAGCCGTTCCCGACCCTGTCCTGGCTGAAGACCGCGGTGGAGATCGGCGCCATCGCCGGCCTGTCCTCGGTGGTTCTGGTGATGATGATGGGCCAGACCCGCATCGCCTACACGATCTCGCGCGATGGTCTGCTGCCGAAGGTGTTCGGCAAGGTGCACAAGCGCTTCCGCACCCCGTACTGGGCCACCATCGTGGTCGGCGTGATCGCGGCGGCGCTGGCCGGCATGGTGCCGCTGAACGTGCTGGGCGAGCTGGTGTCGATGGGCACGCTGCTGGCGTTCGCCACGGTCTGCGTCGGCGTGCTGATCCTGCGCTACACCCGTCCGGAACTGGCGCGGCCCTTCCGCGTACCGTTGGCGTGGGTGATCTGCCCGCTGGGTGCGCTGTCGTGCCTGTTCCTGTTCTGGCAGGCGTTCGTGGTGCACTGGCACCTGTTCGTGGGCTGGACCGTGCTGGGCCTGGTGATCTACTTCGGCTACGGCATCCGCCACAGCAAGCTGAACAAGGTCTCCTGATCCACCCTCGGGCCGGCGCATCGCCGGCCCTGTTTCTTCACCTTGCAGCCGGGTTCTGACCGGCGCCACGGAAATCGATCGATGTTCAAACAACTGTGGGCCACCAAGCACCCGCACGCCGCCCACGAAGACGCCAATGGCCTGAGCCTGAAGCGCACCCTGGGTCCGTGGGGCCTGACCGCGCTCGGCATCGGCGCGGTGATCGGCGGCGGCATCTTCGTCATCACCGGGCAGGCCGCGGCCAACCACGCCGGCCCGGCGATCATGCTGTCGTTCGTGCTGGCCGCCATCTGCTGCGCGTTCTGCGCAATGGCCTATGCCGAATTCGCGTCGATGGTGCCGGTCTCCGGCAGTGCCTACACCTATACCTACGCCACCTTCGGCGAGCTGGCGGCCTGGTTCATCGGCTGGATGCTGGTGCTGGAGTACGGCGTCTCCGCCTCGGCGGTGGCAGTCAGCTGGACCGGTTACTTCCTGAGCCTGCTCAGTCATTTCGACATCTATCTGCCAACGGCGCTGGTGAGCGCGCCGCTGGACGCCCAGCTGCGCCCGACCGGCGCCATCGCCAATGTGCCGGCGGCGATCCTGGTCCTGTTGTTGACCTGGCTGTGCTACGTGGGCATCAGCAAGTCCTCGGCCATGAACATGGCGATGGTGATCCTGAAAACGGGCCTGATCGTGCTGGTGATCGTGGTCGGCTGGAAGTATGTGGACCCAGCCAACTGGAGCCCGTTCATTCCGGCCAACGAAGGCCCGGGCAAGTTCGGCTTCGAAGGCGTGCTGCGCGGCGCGGCGATGGTGTTCTTCGCCTATATCGGCTTCGAGGCGGTCTCGGTGGCCGCGCAGGAATCACACCGCCCGCAGCGCGACATGCCGGTCGGCATGCTGCTCTCGCTGGTGATCTGCACGGTGCTGTACATCGCCATGGCGGCGGTGATGACCGGGCTGGTGCCCTACACCCTGCTGGGTACCGACGAACCGGTGGTGACGGCGGTGGCGGCCCACCCGACCCTGGGCTGGCTGCGCGTGGTGGTGGAGATCGGCGCGCTGATCGGGCTGTCGTCGGTGGTGCTGGTGATGGTGATCGCGCAGCCGCGCATCTTCATGATCATGGCCAACGACGGCCTGCTGCCGAAGGTGTTCACGACCATCCACCCGAAGTACCGCACGCCGCACATCAACACGGTGATCACCGGCATCGGCATCGCCCTGCTGGCGGCGCTGTTCCCGCTGGACGTGCTGGGTGAGCTGACCTCGATGGGCACGCTGATCGCCTTCGCGGCGGTGTGTGCCGGCGTGCTGATCCTGCGCCGCACCCAGCCGGACCTGCCGCGCCCGTTCCGCATCCCGGCGGCCTGGCTGATCTGCAGCCTGGGCGTGCTGAGCTGCCTGGCCCTGCTCTCGGCGATGACCCTGCACAACTGGATGCTGATGGGGGTCTGGACCGTCATCGGCTTCGCCATCTACTTCGGCTACAGCTTCAGGCACAGCCGCCTGCGCGGCTGAACGCCCAAGCTGACGGCAAAGGCCAGAGCCAGCCCGCCCCACCCGTCGACACGCTTCGGGTGACGGTGCCAAGGGCCAAAGCGGTAGGTCACGACCGTTGGTCGTGACCCCCTGACCGGCCCGGGAACCTGCTCTTAACGCCAGACACCGTTAAAATGCCCCCCATGAACAACCCCCCTTACGACACGGCTCGTCTGAGCGAACTGGCCCAGGTGCTGATCGACAACATCCGCGAACTGGCCCAGGCCGGGTGGACGCCGGCGACCAGCAGCAACTTCTCGCACCGGCTGGACGACCAGCACGCGGCCATCACCGTGTCCGGCAAGGACAAGGGCCGCCTGATCGAAGACGACATCATGGTGGTCGACTTCGACGGCAAGGCGGTCGGGCGCCCGCTGCGTCCCTCGGCCGAGACCCTGCTGCACACGCAGCTGTACCGCCGTTTCCCGGACATCGGCTGCGTGCTTCACACCCATTCGCCGGTGCAGACGATCGCCTCGCGGCTGTATGCCGCCAACGGGCATATCCGACTGGAAGGGTACGAACTACTCAAGGCCTTCCACGGCAACAGCACCCACGAAACCGCGGTGGACGTGCCGGTGTTCGCCAACACCCAGGACATGGACGAGCTGGCCGCCAAGGTTGAGGCCAAGCTGGATGAAGGCTGCATGTGGGGCTACCTGATCGATGGTCACGGCCTGTACGCCTGGGGCCGCACCATGGCCGAGGCGCGCCGCCACCTGGAGGCATTCGAGTTCCTGCTGCATTGCGAGCTGGAGCTGCGGAAGCTGCGCGGGCCCTGACGGCCCCGTGATGCCGGCGGCCGGCCGGCCCCCGACACCGCTTGGTTGCCGGCCAGCGGCCGGCACTACAGGCTCCCGACACCGCCTGGTTGCCGGCCAGCGGCCGGCACTACACACTATGTTCCCCCTCGCCGTTCAAGCTGCCGCCATGAGCCGACTGCGCATTTACGACCACGATGTTCCCGACGCCCCGCTGCTGGATACCCAGGACGGTGGGCGGATTGCCGCTGAACTGGAGAAGATCGGCGTCACGTTCGAGCGCTGGCAGGCCGCCCATGAGGTCGCCCCGGGCGCCAGCCAGGACGAGGTCTTCGCCGCCTACCGCACCGACATCGACCGCCTGGTTGCCGAGCGCGGCTTCAAGAGCGTGGACGTGGCCTCGATCGCCCCGGACAACCCGAACCGCGCCGAGCTGCGGAAGAAGTTCCTCGACGAGCATTTCCACAAGGAAGACGAGGTGCGCTTCTTCGTCGCCGGCTCGGGCCTGTTCACCCTGCACGTGGACGACAAGGTCTACGAGATCGAGTGCGTGAAGAACGACCTGATCGCCGTACCGGACGGCACCACCCACTGGTTCGACATGGGCGATGAACCCAGCTTCGTGGCGATCCGCTTCTTCACCGAGCCGGATGGCTGGGTCGGGCACTTCACCGGCACCGACATCGCCCAGAAATTCCCCCGCTACATTCCGACCAAGGTTTCCTGATCCATGCCCCACCCCACCGTCATCCTCACCGACATCGAAGGCACCACCAGCAGTATCTCGTTCGTCAAGAATGTGCTGTTTCCGTATGCGCGCAAGGCGCTGCCGGCGTTCGTCGCCGCGCACGGCCAGGAGCCGGAGGTGCGTCGGTGGCTGGATGCGGTGGCCGTGGAGCTCGGCGGGGCCTGCCAGGACAGCCTGATCGTGGAGACCCTGCAGGGGTGGATCGACCAGGATCGCAAGCACACGGCGCTGAAGGCGCTGCAGGGCATGATCTGGGAAGACGGCTACCGCAATGGCGAGTACAAGGCGCACTTCTACCCTGAAGTGGCCGCCGTACTGCGTGCGTGGCATGCCGAAGGCAAGCCGCTGTACGTGTACTCCTCCGGTTCGGTGCCGGCGCAGAAGCAGTTCTTCGGCTTCAGCGACGCCGGCGACCTGACCGGGCTGGTGTCGGGCTGGTTCGACACCGAAATCGGCGGCAAGCGCGACGCCTCAAGCTACCGGAACATCGTGCAGGCCATGGGCGTACCCGCCGGGCAGATCGTGTTCCTGTCGGACGTGGTCGAAGAACTCGACGCCGCCCGGGACGCCGGCCTGCAGACCCGCCTGCTCGACCGCCTGGACGACTACCCGCTGCCGCGCACCGGCGAAGCCACCCACGGCCACGAGCGGGTCGAGAACTTCCAGCAGATCGTCGTGTAACGCGATTACGCGCCGACTGCATCCACCACCGACCTCACGCGCAATGCTTTCTGCAGCGCGTCCAGACCGGCATCCGCCTTCACCTTGATCCGAACCGGCTCGCCCGGCACCAGATCGATGGCGTTGTCGTCCAGCGTGGCATCCAGTCCGTCGAAATCGACCCATACGCCGCGTGCCAGCTGCGCCGAGTGCAGCTCCAGCACGATGTCATCGCCCTCCCGTAGCCAGCGGCTGTCGATCTTCGCCTTCGGCAGCTGCATCTCCTTGGCCGCCGCGAAGTAGACCACCTGGCGCGACAGCGCCCGCGTACCCTCGAAGAGTTCCACCACGGCCACCGTGCGCGTCGGGTCCGCCTTGCCCAGCAGCTGTGCATCGGCCAGGCGCCCGACCTCCAGTGCCGACAGCGCGGGGACCGTCACCGCATGCTGTTGCGTCGAAATCTCCCGGCCTTCCACGTCCATCACGCGCACCCGCCAGCGTGCCTTCAGCGGCTGCTGCAGGTCGTTGAGCAGGCTGATGCGGGTAAGCCCTTCGTCCCGCAATGCGGCCACGGCATGATTGGCGAAGAAGCGTTTGGCATGGAAATGCAGCGCCTTCCAGCGCCCGGCATAATCGATGCTGGACCAGGACGCGCCCGGCCATACGTCGTTGAGCTGCCAGTACAGCGAGCCCATCGTGTACGGGCGTGAGGCGCGGTGGTGCAGCGCGGCCAGTTCGATGCCTTCGGCCTGCATCACCTGGCTCAGGTACACGAAGTCCGTGAAATCACGCGGCGTGCCGAATTCGCGCTCGATGTACTGCAGCAGGCGCTGGTTGCCTTCGCCGGCCATGAATTTCTGGTGCGCGCGCACCGGGTCGCTGTCCACCCGCCGCTGATCGGCGGGAATGATGCCGTCCAGCGTACGCAGCACCGGCCAGGCCTGCAGCCCGTACTCGGACATGAAACGCGGGGTCTCGCGCAGATAGGCCTGCACCGGCAGCGCCGGATTGCCCCAGACCTGCCAATAGTGCTTGTCGCCGCGCGTGGAGTCGTTGGCCACGGTATCCAGGTCGTTGCTCGGCGAGCTGGACCAGTACGGCACGCCCAGTCCCTCCTCGGCCACCACCTTGCGCAGGTCGTTGCCGAACAGGTCGACATACCCCTGCCAGACACGCCCGGCAAATGCCGGATCGGCGGCCTTCAGGTCGCGACCGTGGCCCCAGTCCTTCCAGGCGGTTTCTTCTTCGTTGTTGCCACACCACAGCACTACGCTGGGATGCGCGCGCAGCCGGCGCACGTTGTCGCGCGCCTCGGCCACCACGTTGGCGCGGAACGCCGGATCGTAGGCGGGTTGCATGCCGCCGCCGAACATGAAGTCCTGCCACACCAGCAGACCCAGCTCGTCGGCGATGTCGAAGAACGCATCGTCTTCGTAGTAACCGCCCCCCCAGTTGCGCAGCATGTTCATGTTGGCGTCGCGCGCGGCGGTCAGTTCGCGGCGGATGCGTGCCGCATCGACCCGGGCCGGGAACATGTCGAAGGGAATCACGTTGGCGCCCTTGGCGAAGATCGGCACGCCGTTGATCACGAAGGCAAAGCCCTGCCCGCCTTTCGCATCCACCTCGCGACGCAGCTCCACCGTGCGCAGGCCGGTGCGGATGCTGCGCTCGACCGCCTGTGGCGTGCCTGCGTCCACGCTCACCCGCACCGTGTAGCGTGCCTGTTCGCCATGACCCACCGGCCACCAGCGGCGCGGTCGCTCAAGCCGCACCGGAACGGACACGCGTTGCTCACCTCCGCGCAGGGTCGCGGTCTGATCCACCGTGGCCGCGACGCGGCCCTCCGGATCGAGCAGCGCCACGCGCACCCGCGCCTGCCTGGCCGCCGCACTCTCCACGGCGACGTCCACCTGCAGGTCCGCGCGCCGCGCGTCGAGCGCACGGGTCTGCACCGCCACATCGGTGATGCGCTGTGCGTCCCAGCTTTCCAGCCGCACCGGACGCCAGATCCCGGCGGTGACATAGCGCGGGCCCCAATCCCAGCCGAAGTGATACCCCGGCTTGCGCACGAAGTTGCCGACCATCGCATCGCGCGGCTCGTCGCCGTACGGCGAAGGGTAATTTCCGGCAATCTTGTGCGGCATCGCCTGCACCCCGGGCAGCAGCGTGGTGATCGGGGAACGGAACACGATGCGCAGGGTGTTGCCGCCCGCACGCAGCTGTCCGTCCACCCGCGCGCGCCACGTGCGATGGCTGTTGTCGGCGCGCAGCAGCGCCCGGCCGTTGAGGCTGACCTCGGCGAAGGTGTCCAGTCCATCGAAGGCCAGCTCGGCGTGCGGCCGCGCCAGCGTGGCGGCGTCCACATCGAAGCGCGCCTGGTATTCCCAGTCGGCCAGACCGATCCACTGCAGGCCGGCCTCGGGCGCACCTGCATACGGATCGGGAATCACCCCGTTGGCCAGCAGGTCGGTGTGCACCGCACCGGGGACGGTGGCCGTACGCCACTGCCCCGCTTCGGGGTGCGCCCTGAGCTGGGCATTGCCCGGCAGCAGCCGGAACATCCACGCCGCCTGCAGCGGCGCAGCCGCAACGGGCTGCGCGTGAAGCGCCAGCAGAACCAGAGTTGCAACGCCCCACGCCCATCGCATCATGCATCACCTCGCTGGCGCCGGCACCCGCCGGCGCGCGTCATCCTGGAGCGGACCTCAACGCACTACGTTGAGCACTTCGTAACACGCACCCATCGTGTGGTAATCGGTCTTGCCGGCCGGGCTCTTCTCGTCGCTGTACTTGCGGTTGTCCGCATCCAGGATCCGGTACCACGCGCCGTAACGGTGATCGATCATGTGCTGCCACGCATACGCCCAGAGCTTGTCGTACCAGTCCCAGTACACGGCATCGCCGGTGCGCGCGGCCAGCAGTGCCGCAGTGGCCAGCGACTCGGCCTGCACCCAGAAGTACTTGTCGTCGTCGCACACGCTGCCGTCCGGCGCGAACCCGTAATACAGCCCACCGCGCGCATCGTCCCAGCTGCGGGCCACGGCGGTATCGAACAGGTGCCGCGCGGTCGGCACCAGCCAGTCGGCCTGCACGTGGCGGTCCAGGATCAGCAGCAGCTTGGCCCACTCGGTCTGGTGGCCGGGCTGGAAGCCCCACGGGCGGAACAGGTGCTTGGGGTTGTCGCGGTTGTAGTTCCAGTCGATCTGCCAGTTGCGGTCGTAGTGCTCCCACACCAGCCCTTCGCCCTGGGCCGCCTGGCGGCGCGTCATGTGGTCGGCCAGCAACAGCGCACGATCGCGGTAGCGGGCGTCGCCGCTGGCCTCGAACGCGGCCAGCATCGCCTCGCACATATGCATGTTGGCGTTCTGGCCACGGTAATCGCTGAAGTTCCAGTCCGCGTCCGCCTCATCCTTGTACAGGCCGAAGGCCGGCTCCCAGAAGCGCTTTTCCAGCAGCTCCCAGGTTTCGTCCATCCACGCGCGTGCTTCGCCGATACCGGCCTTCAGCGCGCAGCTGTAGGCCAGCAGCACGAAGGCCACGCCGTAGCAGTGGTTGGTGGCATCTTCGACCACGCCATCGCGCAGGGTCCACGCATAGCCGCCGGTGGACGGATTGCGGTGCACCTCGCGCAGGTAGCGCACGCCGTGCTCGACCGCCTTGAGATCCTCCGGCTTGCCGAACTCGCGGTAGGCCATCGCATGGTTGAAGACGAAGCGGGTGCTGCTCACCAGGTGGCGGTGGCCGGCGTCGTACACCGTGCCGTCGTCCAGGTAGTAATGGAAGAAGCCGCCGTTGGGATCGATCTCGTGCGGCTGGTAGAACGCCATGGTCTGCGCGATGTGCGCGCGCAGGAACGCGGGCGAACGGAAATCGGGCTGGGCGGGAACGGGGGGGGTCATGCGGCGGTTTCCTGTTGTTGCTGCAGCAGTAGCTGGACCTCGGCCAGGGTCGGCATCGCGGCGAACGCGCCCTTGCGGGTCACGGCCAGCGCGCCGACAGCGGCACCGAAACGAATGGCCTCCTGCAGGCCGGCACCCTCGCGGCAGAAGCCGGCAAAGGCCTCGCCGTCAGCGCCGCGCTCACCGAGCGCGAACAGCAGCCCACCGACGAAGGCATCACCGGCCGCCGTGGTGTCCACGGTGGCCACCTGGAAGCCGGTGACCACGCCGCTGCCATGGCGGGTGTGCCAGCGCATCGGCGCAGCACCATCGGTGACCACCACCGCCTGTGCATGGGCGGCCAGCAGGCGCTGGATGACTACGGCATTGCCGTCGGCGCCCAGCGGGGCGGCAAGGTATTCAAGTTCCTCGCGCGAGAGCTTGACCAGGTCGGCCAGCACCAGCGCGTCCCACAGCTGCGCGGTCGGGTCGACATCGGCCGGCCACAGCGCCGGGCGCAGGTTGAGGTCCAGGCTGACCATCGCGCCGGCGGCGCGGGCGCGCTGCATGCCGTCGAGCGTGGCCTGGGCGATGGCCGCTTCGGTCAGGCTGTTGGAGCACACGTGGAAGCTGCGGGTGCCGTCGAAACAGCCCGGGCTGAAGTGCTCGGCGCGGAACAGCAGGTCCGCAGCCGGCGGGCGGTAGAAGCTGAAGCTGCGCTCGCCGTGCGCGTCCAGCGCCACGAACGCCAGCGCGGTCTTGGCCGCGTCGGTACGCACGATGCAGTCGGTCGCCACGCCCGCGCTGGCCAGGCTGTCGGCGAGAAAGTCGCCAAACATGTCCTGGCCCAGCATGCCGGCGAAATGCGTGTCCGCGCCCAGCCGCGCGGCGGCCACCGCCACGTTGGCCGGGGCACCGCCGGCGTACTGCAGGAACGCGCGCGGCGTGTCCGGGGTGGCCGGCGGCTGTGCAAGTAGATCGATCAAAATTTCGCCGAAACAAACAATCTTGGTCATGACGCGCTCAGGCCCCCTGGCTGAAACCGGCACTCGGGCGCGAACCCGAGAGGCCGTAGAAAATGATGTAGCCGTAGCAGACCAGCGGCAGGATGAAGGACGGCTGCAGCCCGATATGGTCAGCCAGCACGCCCTGCAGGTACGGCACCACAGCGCCGCCGACGATGGCCATGATCAGCAGGCTCGATGCCTTGTTGGTCAACGGTCCCAGGCGCTCGATGCTGAGCGCGAAGATGGTGGGGAACATGATCGAGTTGAACAGACCCACTGCCACCACCGAATACAACGACACCTGGCCGGAACCGATCATGGTCAGGCCCAGCAGCAGCGCGTTGGCCACGGCAAAGATGGTCAGCAGCAGGCGCGGCGAGAACCGGGTCATGATCGCCGAACCGGCAAAGCGACCGATCATCGCCAGCGTCCAGTACGCCGATACGTAGTGGGTGGCCTGCTGCTCGCTGAAGCCGCCGATCTCCGGCATCGACAGGTAGTTGACCAGGAAGCTGCCGATCGACACCTCGGCGCCCACGTAGAAGAAGATCGCCAGCACGCCGAACAGGACATGCTTGTGGCGCAGCGCATCGAGCAGCGTGTGCCTGCCGCTGTCGGCCTGCTCGGTGGTTTCGGTGAGGGCTGGCAGGCGGAACAGGTACACAAACACCGCCAGCAAAGCCAGCGCGATCGCCAGGCCCACGTATGGACCCTGTACGGACTGCGCTTCCTGCACGCGATAGGCGATCTGTTCGGCAGCGGGCAACGCGGCCAGTTCGTCGGCGCTCTTGACCGTGTTGCCGAGGATCAGCAGGCCGCCAAAGATCGGCGCGATGGCGGTACCCAGCGAGTTCAGGGCCTGCGCCAGGGTCAGCCGGCTCGATGCGGTCTGTTCCGGGCCCAGCAGTGCCACGTACGGATTGGCGGCCACCTGCAGAACGGTGATGCCGGTAGCCAGCACGAACAGCGCGCCCAGGAAGGCCTCATAGACGCGCAGTTCGGCTGCGGGCCAGAAGCCCAGCGCGCCCACTGCGGCGATCGCCAGACCAGCCACGATGCCCTTCTTGTAACCCAGGTGCGCCACCAGCCGGCCGGCCGGCAAGGACATCAGGAAATAGGTGCCGAAGAACGTGAACTGCACCAGCATCGCCTTGGCGTAGTTCAGCTCGAACACGGCCTTCAGGTGCGGAATCAGGATGTCGTTGAGGCAGGTCAGGAAGCCCCACATGAAGAAGATCGTGGTGGCCACCGCCAGCGCCATGCGCGTGTTGACCACGGGCGCGGTGGAAGACGAAGTGGGCAGGCGTGGCGTTGGAGAGATGGGCATGCAGGACGCGCCTCATTGCGCGGGCAAGTGAAGGGGAAATCGTGTCAGACGACGGCGGGGCCGCTGCTGTCACGGATACGGAGCTGCACCGGCGCCACAGTGCGACGCGGTGCGGCGGTGGGATCGTCCAGGCGCTGCAGCAGCAGTTCGGCCGCCTGCCGGCCGCGCTCGCGCGGGTTGACCGTCAGGGTGGTCAACGGCGGCAACGCCACGGCGGCTTCGGAAATGTCATCGAACCCGGTCACCGCGAAATCGCGGCCGGGCTGCACGCCGCGCGAGGCCAGGCCCAGCATCAGGCCCAGTGCGACGGTGTCGTTGTAGCAGACCGCTGCAGTGGGTACTTCCCCGCCGAACAGCTCGCCCGACCGTGCCGCGGCTTCCAGGCGGTTGGGGGCCGATTCGATCAGCCACGCCGGCTGCACCGACAGCCCGGCCTCGGCCAGCGCCTGCGCATAGCCGGTACGGCGCTGGTGGCAGGAACTGGATTCGGCATGGCCGCCGAAGAAGGCAATGCGCCGGTGGCCGCGCTCGATCAGGTGGCGGGTGGCCAGGTAGGCGCCCTGCTGGTTGTCCAGGGTCAGGAAATCCCAGTCCGCGCCCTTGAGCTCACGGTTGAACAACAGCACGTTGGCGTTGAAGCCCAGCGCCTGGCGCAGTTCGGTGGCATCGCTGCCTTCGGCCGGGGACAGGATCAGCCCGGCCGGGGTGTGTTCCATCAGTGTGGTGAGCACCGCCTGCTGCCGCGCCGGCGATTCGCCGGTGCTGCCCAGCAGGGTGACGAACCCTTTGGCGCCGAGGGCCTCGTCCACACCGGACGCGAACTCGGCGAAGAACGGGTTGGACAGATCATTGATCACCAGCGCCACGCTGGTCGAAGTGCGTCGGCGCAGGTTGGCCGCGCCCCGGTTGTACACATACCGCTGCCGGCGCAGTTCGGCCTCCACCCGCGCGCGGGTGTCGACATTGACCAGCGGGCTGCCCCGCAGCACCAGCGACACCGTCGCCCGCGACACACCGATCGCATCGGCGATGTCGGTCACGGTGACCGCACGCGCGGCACCGGCACGGGGCGTGCTGGCGCGGGGCCCCTTGGCAGCGGAAGTGTCCTTTTTCATCGTGGCGTCGGCGTCCTCATGGTCCTGCAAGCCTAAACGATCACATCGGTCAACGGATCGCGGCCGGCGGGCTCATTCCAGCGCGGCCCCCGGGGTGGCGCAGTACGACACCGGCAGGGCGTCGACCTGGGTACCCCAGCCGGTTTCCGGTGCGGTGTCACCCAGCGTGTAGGCGATGGTGCCGCCCTGCTGCAGGCGGTTCCAGTCCAGCCACACCGGGGCATGCGCCTGGCCATCGACCTGCACGCCCTGCACGTACTGCAGCTTGCGGCCGTCGGCACCAGGGGCCTGCAGGCGCAGCGTGCGCCCCTGGCCGAGGTCGACCTCGACCCTGGCAAAGCGCGGGGTATGCAGCAGGAACTCGCCGCTGCCCGGCACTGCCGGGTACAGGCCGAGCGCGCTGAACAGGTACCACGCGGACATGGTGCCCAGGTCATCGTTGCCGGTGACGCCGTTGGGCGCATTGGTGAACAGCTGCTGCGCGGCGCGCACCACCGTGGCGGTCTTCCAGGGCTGGCCGATCAGGGTGTACATCCACGGCGCGTGCAGGTCCGGCTCGTTGTTCGGGTTGTAGCGGTACTGGTTGTAGTAGCTGTACGGCCCGACCACCCACTCCTTGCGCGCGGCCTGCAGCGGCGCCTGCAGCAGCGCGTCATAGGCGAAGAACGCATCCAGGCGCTTGCCGGCCTGTTCGCGGCCGTGCATGGCCTGGACCAGACCGGGGATATCCTGCTGGGCCAGCCACTGGTACTGCCACGCCGTACCTTCGTGGAAGCCATGGTGCGAGCGCGGGCTGTAATGCCCGTCGGCCGGCAGGTACCACTTGCCGTCGTCCATGCGCGGACGCGGGAAGCCGCTCATGCCGGCGTCCTCGTCACGCACGCTCGGGTCCCACACCTTCTGCCAGTTGCGACCGCGCTGGCGCAGCACGCCGGCATCGTCGGCGTGGCCCAGTCCGTCGGCCATCTGCGCCAGCGCGCAGTCGGCCAGCGCGTATTCCAGCGTGGCCGAACCGCCGTGGTGCGGATCGACGTCCATGCCCTTGGAGGGGAACGCACGGTCGTAGGCGACGTAACCCTTCTCGACGTAGCCCGGGTTGCCCGAGCGGCCGGCGTGGCGGGAGTTCAGGGGCGGCAGTTCGAAGGCATTGCGGCGCAGCGCGGTGTAGGCCTCGCCCTCGCGCCCGGCCAGCGCGCCGAAGCGCCACAGGTCGACCATGAAGGGCGTGACCGGATCACCGGTCATGATGTTGGTTTCGAAATTGGCATAGCCCCAGCGCGGCAGCCACCCGCCCTGTTCGTTGATCGCCAGCAGGCTGCGACCGATGTCGCGGGTGACCTGCGGACGGGTCAGCGCCAGCCACTGGTTCTGCGCACGGTAGGTGTCCCACAGCGAGAAGTACTCGTAGTAGGTCCAGCCGTCGGCGCGGTGGATCCGGTCGTCGTAGCCGCGGTAGCGGCCATCGGCATCGCTGCCGGTCAGCGGCTGCAGCAGCGCGTGGTACAGCGCGGTATAGAGCACGGTGCGGTCATCGGCGTTGCGGCTGTCCACGCGCACGGTGGACAGTTCCTTGCGCCACTGCTGCTGCGACAGCCCGCGCATGCGCTCGAAGCCGAGCAGGCGGCCGTCCTGCATGCCGTCGCTGCGCAGGTTGGCGCGCGCACCTTCAGCGTCCACATGCGAGATCGCGCTGACCGCAGTCACCGCGCGGCCCTTGCCCAGGTCGAAGCTCAGCCAGGCACCGCTGGGCTTGAGTTCGCCTTCCATGCCGTGGCGGGCACCGGGCAGGCCACCGCCCTCGCCCCAGGTACCGAACGCCTTGAACGGACGGTCGAATTCGATGCGGAACCAGGTGGTGTACTGGTGCCCGCCACAGAAGCTCTTGGTGACCAGCTTGCCTTCGACCACGCGGTCGCCCACGACGTCGATCACGCTGCCGATCACCGAATGGCGCTCGTTGGCCTGGCCGACGTTGACCAGCACGTGGCCGGTACCGGCGTCGGCCGGGAAGGTGTAGCGCTCGGCGGCGGCACGGGTGCGCGCGGTGGCTTCGGCGTCGATGCCGCCGTAGCTGGTCAGGCGGACCTTGTAGTAGCCGGCCTGGCCGACTTCGCCTTCATGGGTGTAGCCGGAGGCGTAGGCCTTGTGGTCGAAGCTCTTGGCATTGTCGGTGTCGAAGTCGCCGCCCGGGCCGATGGTGCCGGTCACCGGCAGGACCGAGACCTGGCCGCCCTGCTCCCAGCAGCCCGCACCGGACAGGAAGGAATGGCCGAACCCGCGGATCTTCGGGTCGTCATAACGCCAGCCGGCGTAGTGCTCGCCGATCGGGCTGACCTGGATCAGGCCGAACGGCGCAGAGGCGCCCGGGAAGGTATTGCCGTCATCCTTGCTGCCGATGAACGTATTGACCTCGCGCTCCAGCGTAGCCGGCGCGGCCTGCAGCATCGGGGCGAAGGCCAGCACGGCCAGGCAGGCCATGCCCGCCAGCGGGCGGCGCAGGGTCGGAAGGTCTAGGCGGGACGGCAATCGGCGCATGCAGTGGGTCCTGTGGGTCGCTGACGGTGTGGCAAGCTGCGGTGCGGATCGCTCCAACGTCACCGCAGCGTGAATTTAGATCGATTTAAGTAAAGCACGGGAAATTCAGGATTTGCATTCTGCGGCGCAACATTGGGCGGTCCCAAGCGGGTCGCCCCAGCCCTTGAGGGCACGCTCCGGCCGTCGGGCCGATTACGTCACGCTTCCCCCTGTTGCCCCTGGACGGGCCGCATAGGCACATCAGAGCCCCTCCCGTCCATATTGCGCAGCAGCATGCTTCCCCGGCGCCATCGTGTTAAAAATTCGCCGCCAACGGTTTAGATCGATCCAACATCAAACCGTCATACAGCCGGCCGTGGCGAGCTGGGGGCTCACCACGGTGCGCTGTAAAACTTAGATCGATTCAATTACGTGTCAGCCAACGGTTCAATCCAGAGGGAGAGAGTGGAATGAAGCAGATGTCCCGCATGCACGGCCGCGACGCATTGTCCGCGGCCATCACCTTTGCCCTGGCTGCCGCCGCCTTCGTGCCGGTCAGTGCGTTCGCCCAGCAGGCCGCCGCCCCCGCCCAGGCGCCCTCGGCGACCACGCTCGACAGCGTCCAGGTCACCGGCTACCGCTACGCGATCGAAAAGAGCCTGCAGCAGAAGCGCGACGCCAATGCCGTGGTCGAGGTGATCACCGCCGAAGACGTGGGCAAGTTCCCCGACAAGAACGTGGCCGATTCGCTGCAGCGCGTGCCGGGCGTGGTGATCACCCGCGACGGCGGCGAAGGCAAGAGCGTCAGCGTGCGCGGCCTGGATCCGGACCTGACCCTGACCCAGTTGAACGGCAACTACATCGCCACCTCGGAAACCAACGACGAGGCCAGCCGTTCCTTCAACTACACCCTGCTGCCCTCGAACATGCTCTCCAGCGCCGAGCTGTTCAAGTCGCCGGAAGCGCGCATCGACGAAGGCGGCATCGGCGGTACGGTCATCCTGCATACCCGTCGCCCGCTGGAGATGGAGTCCAATTCCGGCTACGTGACGCTGGAAGGCACCTCGTCGGACACCAGCCCTGACGTCGATCCGCAGGCGTCGGCGCTGTATTCCTGGCACAGCCAGGACGAACGTTTCGGCGTTCTGGTCGGTGTAACGCAGCAGAAGCGCACCAGCCGCACCATGGAAGCCACCACCGAGAATTACCAGTGGTACGGCACCGACACCACCGCACGCGACGTGTTCGGCAATGACATGAACCAGGGCGGTGTCAATTACTGGTGGGGCAACTCCGGCTTCAACGACCAGAACGGGCGCAACTACACCGACTTCTTCATGCCGACCTCGGTGAACTTCGCGGTCAAGGAAGAAGAACGGCAGCGCAAGGGTGGCCAGTTCACCTTCCAGTTCAAGCCGACCGACAACGTCACCATGACGGCGAACTACTTCCGCTTCGAGCTGGAGGGTGATTACACCCAGAACATGCTCAAGATTCCGGAATGGAACATGGCGCGCTACAACCAGGATGGCAACTGGGCCGGCGGTCGCCTGCTCAACGGCCTGACCATGGACCCGAGCGGCACCATCGTCACCGGCGCGCAGTTCGAGAAGCAGCCCGGCAAGACGTACTACTGCAGCGAGGATGAAGCCGCCGCCGCCGGCCTGCCGCCAGGCGGCTGGGGCCCGGATGACTGCACCATCCCCACCCCGCAGCTGACCGGCGACTACAGCCGTGAAAAGGCGCTGTCGCAGACCGCCGACCTGAGCATCGACTGGGACATCAGCCCGCTGTGGAAGGCGTCCTTCAGCGGCGGCCGTACGTGGTCCGAGGGTGGCCCGTCGATGAAGTTCCGCATGTCGGCCAAGCCGCGTCGCCGTGTCGATGGCGTGTGGCAGACCGGCAACCAGTACTCGGCATGGGACCTCACCGGCACGCCGTCGGCGACGTTCTCGCCGGACCTGCAGCAGCAGCTGATGAACGGCATCGCGGAAGTGGACACCGGTTCGACCGATTCGTCCTGGATGCAGACCGAGGTCAAGCAGAACCACTTCCAGGCCGACTTCACCAAGCTGTTCGAGACCGGCTGGCTGGATTCGTTCCAGTTCGGCGCCAAGTACAGCGATGGCAAGGTGCACCGCAATACCGGCAACACGTACTGGGTCTGCCCGGGCACCGACCCGGCCGACTATGACAACAACCGCTACCAGGCGGGCTGCGACAACACGGCGGGCATCGCGCAGCCGGGCTTCTTCCTGTCCAACCCGATCAGCGGCATCCGCGGCGGTTTCGACGCCAACGTGTTCCCGGGCATCAACTACCCGGCCTACATCAACTACCTCAACGACCGTTACGGCGGTTCGCACAACCGTACCGAAGAAGATTTCGTCTACAACGTCAACGAGAAGGTCTACGCCGGCTACTTCCAGGCCAACTTCCGTACCGACCGCCTGCGCGGCAACGTGGGTGTGCGTGTGGTGCGTACGGAGCAGTTCGCGCAGTCCAGCGACGCGATCGAGCGCTTCAACGATTACTTCCTGGACAACGCATCCGGCGCCCCGATGTCGTGCGATGACCCGGCGGCGGCCGCGTTCCCGAACTACGGTTGCGAAAGTGGCTTCGTCCGCCTGCCCGACAGCCTGGCACGCGAGAAGTCGTTCGAGCTGATCGGCACGGACCGGACGTACACGGACGTGCTGCCGAGCTTCAACATCGCCTGGGACATCACCGAGAACCTGGTGCTGCGCGGCGCGGCCTCGAAGGTCATTGCCCGCCCGAGCTACACGAGCATCGCCGCACCGGGCGCGCTGAGCTACTACAGCGCCGAGTACGTGAACGACCGCCGTGTCGCCGGTGGCGCGCCGCAGGAAGGCTGGCAGGGCCACGGCAGCAACAAGAACCTGGAGCCGTTCGAGGCCACCCAGTTCGACGTGGGCCTGGAGTGGTACTTCAAGCCGGGTGCGGTCGCGGGTATCGGTCTGTTCCGCAAGAACGTGGACAACTTCACCGTGCCGGTGGTGCGTGACGTGCAGATGGTGGTCGGCGGTGAGTCGGTGACGGTGCAGGATTACGAGACCGAAGCCAACGGCCGCGACGGTGTGTCGCAGGGCGTGGAGCTGTACGGTCAGTACACGTTCGACATGGGCTTCGGCGTGCAGGCCAACTACACCTACAACGACACCAACCTGGCCTCGATCGTGCTCGACGGCGAAAGCATCGGTTCGTCGCCGCTGGTCGGCAGCGCCAAGAACCAGGCCAATGTGACCGTGTTCTACGAGAGCGACAAGTTCCTGGCCCGCGCTTCGTACAACCGTCGCGGCGAAGTCGTCGGCGGCCTCAACGGCGGCATGACCGAGTACAGCGAGCCGTACGCGCAGCTCGACCTCAACGTGGCCTACAACTTCACCGACGCGCTGACCTTCACCGCGTCGGTACTGAATGCCACCAAGGAAGAACAGCGCATCCACCTGGGCAACGACACCGATGCCCGCCTGATTTCCAGCCTGTACTCCGGCCGCCAGCTGTACTTCGGCGCAACCTACAAGTTCTAAGCCCCACCCCACCCCGCCTTCGGGCGGGGGAAACGCTCCTCCACGGCAACCGTGCTTTCACAGGCGGTTGCCGTTTTTTCTTGCGTGTTTCGGCGGAGCGTTCTGTTCCCGAGGGCGTTGGAAACGTGGCGAACGGTCTTCGATGAGGTTCATCGCGCGCGTTGAGGGCCCCGCCGCGGCCGGCAGGCCCCTATGCAAATGTCCCCCGGCGGCGGCCTGCGGCCGCCCCCTCCTCCTTTACTTTGCCAGGGACCTGCCGGCCGCGACGGGGCTCGGCTTGCGGTTGGCATGGAAAAGCGGACGTCACGCGGCAACGCCGGTGGGGCGAGTGCGGGGCCGCCGTGCCCTTGTGGGCGAATTAAAAGGAGGAAGGGGGCGGCCGCAGGCCGACGCCGGGGGAAATTCGCCCACAAGGGCACGGCGGCCCCGCACTCGCCCCACCGGCAGCCGCGTTTCAGTACGGAATGGCTGCATCCAACAAAGCACGCAGCGCGGCGACGGTGTTGGCGTCGGTCTGCGTCCAGTTGTTGTCCAGGCCACGCAGGTCCGCATTGCGATGACGCATCCCCGAGACGCGAACCGCCTTCGCCGACGCATGCAGTTCGCGGCAACCGGTGGTAGCGGCGATGTCCGTGATGTTGTCCGGTCCGATGCCTGCGCCGGCCATCACCGACAGCCGATCACCTGCCTGCGCGACCAGCCGGGCCAGCATGCCGCTGCCCGCTTCCGCGCTGGCCTGGCCGCCGGAACTGAGCACCCGCTGGCAGCCCAGCGCGATGACCTGCTCCAGCGCTGCCGGCAGATCGCGCGCCGCATCGAAGGCGCGGTGGAACGTCACGCCCAGGGGCCCGGCGGCCGCCACCAGTTCACGGCACAGCGGCATGTCGATGTTGCCTTCCGCCTCCAACGCGCCGATCACCACGCCATCGCAACCCAGCTGCCGGCACTGCGCGATATCGCGCAGCATGGTCTCCGTCTCCAGCGCGTCGTAAAGGAAATCGCCCGGTCGCGGCCGGATCAGCACGAACAGCGGAATCCGCAGCCGCTCGCGAGCTGCCGCGATGCTGCCGTACGAGGGCGTGGTGCCGCCCTCCGCCAGGTTGTCGAACAGCTCGATGCGGTCAGCACCGCCCGCCTGCGCCGCCAGGGCCGAGGCCACCGAGTTGGAGGCGATCTCCAGCACGCATCCGCTGCCCATCAGGTCTGCTCGCTGCTGTACACCGACGCCGAATCGCGCAGGTCGTCCTGGCGGTCCTTGTCGCATACCGCGTAGACGAAGCCACGGTGCAGCGCGTAAGCGCCGACCTCGCCGTTGCGGCCCAGCGCGAGAAAACAGACCTGCAGCGTTTTACTGGCTTCCGGGCGTTTGCGCACCACCCGCGCGATCGCCTCGCGGCAGGCCTCGGCCGGCGAGCGACCCTGGCGCATCAGCTCGACCACCAGGAAGGACGCCGCGTTGCGGATCATTTCCTCGCCCACACCCGACGCCGTCGCCGCCCCGACCTCGTTGTCCACGTACAGCCCCGCACCGATGATCGGGCTGTCGCCTACCCGGCCATGCAGTTTCCACGCCATGCCGCTGGTGGTGCACGCACCGGCCAGCTGGCCCTGCGCATCGATGGCCAGGATGCCCAGCGTGTCGTGATTACTGCTGTCGCCCGGCCGCGTACGGCGCTCGGCGTTGATTTCGGGGGTGTACTGCGCGGTCTTCAGCCACTCGCGCCACGCCTGCTCCGCCGCAGGCGTCAGCAGGCGCTCGCGCTTGAAGCCCTGTTGTACCGCGAACTGCTGCGCGCCCTCGCCTACCAGCATCACGTGCGGCGTCTGCTCCATCACCCTGCGGGCCACCGACACCGGATGCAGGATGTCGGTCAGTGCCGCCACCGAACCACACCGGCCGTCGCCGGCCATGATGCTGGCATCGAGGCTCAGCACGCCGTCACGGTCCGGGTTGCCGCAGCGCCCTACCGTGGGATTGCACAGCTCGCTTTCCGCCCAGCGTGCGCCGGTCTCGACCGCATCCAGTGCACTGCCGCCGGAAGACAGCACCTTCCACGCCGCGTTGTTCGCACCCACGCCGAAGTCCCAGGTCGACACCACCCGGGCGCCTCCCGTGGCCCTGGCCTGCACATGCGGAAATGCCATGACACCTGCGGCCAGCGCGCCGGCCTGGAGGAATTGCCTGCGATCAGTCACTCGTTGCTCTCCCAACGCCATGAACCGGCCCCGGAAGGGCCGGGAAAAATGCTTACGCCGCCGCGCGACGCTGCTCGGCATGCCATACCGCCGCGCCCAGGACGCCCAGCTCGCCGTGTTCCACCCGCCACACCGGCACCTGCTCCAGCACCCGGCCCATCACCCCCTTGGCCAGGAAACGGCTGCGGAAATGGCCATCGTCCAGGAAGCGCGCCACATGACTGGAGATGCCGCCAGCCAGGTAAACCGCGCGTGCCCCGAAGGTGACCGCCAGGTCGCCGGCCAGACTGCCCATCCAGCCGCAGAATACTTCCAGCGTTTCCACCGCGAGCGCGTCTTCACCGGCATGCGCCGCGGCGATCAATGCTTCGGGTGTACCCCACTGCGGTTCCACCCCGCGCAGGCGGCACAGGCACGGGTAGAGATTCATCAGGCCGCTGCCGGAAAGGATGCGCTCGTTGTCCACATGCTCCCAACGCTGCAGCATCTCCTGCAGGACCTGCAGTTCCACTGCGTTGCCGGCGCCGAGTGCGGCGTGGCCGGCTTCGCTGGGAAGCACCGCGCCGGTGCCGGGTTCGAAGCGCAACGCCGCGCCCAGCCCGGTGCCCGGTCCCAGCACCAGCGCCGGCCAGCGGTCAGCCTCGGTCGGCTCGCCATTCATGGCCACCCGCGCAGCGGATGCGACATGCGGGATCGCGTACGCCACGGCTTCGAAATCGTTGATCAGATCCAGCGTGGCCAGTCCCGCGTCGCGGCGGGTGGCCGCCACCGAGACCGGCCAGGGCAGGTTCGTGTTGACCAGCTCGTCGCCTTCCAGCACACCGGCAATGGCCACCACGGCCGACGTGGGCGCGGCGTCCAGCGACGCACGGAACGCGGCCAGGATCGCCGCCAGGCTCACCGCGTCCGCGCAGGCATAGCGGCGCAGGCCACGGATGCGCGGCGCCTGGCCGGCGGCGACATCGGCCAATGCCACCCGCGCGTACGTGCCCCCCACGTCAGCGACGATCAGGGTGTCGGCAGGGGAACCAGGGTGTGGCGTCAAGGCGCTCGACACGTCAGGGTGGACCGGACGCGGGTCCGTAAACGGTGTCGCAGCGCTCACTTGCAAGCCTTGGGTTGAATTGATTGCATCGCCGGGATTTTCGGTGATCGTGCCGGCTTTGCAAAGCTGCGCCTGCCATACAGGAGCGTACTGGGGCGCGTCCGCTGACCGTGTGGTGCCAGGCAGGCTTGGCCGCTACGGTTTCGCGGTCTCCAGGCGGTACGTGGTGCTGGCCGTGGCGGTGGGGCCATCGGCAGATACCGCGCGGACCTCGACCTTGTGGGCGCCTTTCGCCAGATCGGTCGGCAGCGCCCCGCGCCACAGATGCGGCGATGGCGTGGCTTCCGGAGAGCGGTCGAAGCCCCGCAGGCGATCGGCCGTGTCATCGGCGACGTTCTCCACCAGCAGGCGAGGGTCCGGCTGCTCCACCCGCTTCATGCTCTGCCACGCCCCTTCGTCGACGCGGAACTCGACAAGCGTGTCGGCCTGGCCCATGAACACATTGGCGTAGACGCCCCACGCCGGGTAAGCGCCCTGGCGCAGCACCTTGGGCGCATGCAGGGCGATCTGGTAGTCGTCCGGTGCGCGTGCCACGTAATAGCGCAGCGCGTAGTCGCCACCGGGCTTCACCGACAGCACGGCATAGCCGTTGGGCGTGCCATCGCTCATCGTCGCATCCGGAATACCGCTGCTGTCCTTCACGCCGGACCAGAACGCACCGCACGCAGCGCCCACGTTGTATTCGTGCAGCGGCGTGCTGCCCTGCCAGCCCTCGGCCGCACCGTGATAATAGTGCTGCTGGGTGTGGCTGTGGCCACTGAGCACCAGCACGTTCGGGAACCCCTTGAGCAGTTCGAACAGGCGCGTGCGGTCGGTGTGGCGGAAGGTCTCGCGGCCGGGTGCGGCGTCGAACAGCGGGATGTGCAGGCCGAGCACCAGCAGGCGGTCGCGCGGCAGGGTCTTGAGGTAGTTGGCCAGGAAGGTGAACTGGTCCGGGCGCAGGCCGCCGACGTACTTCGGTTTGGCGGTCGGGTCGTAGACCACGTCATCCAGGAAGACAAAGCTGGCCCCGCCCTCTTCCACCGCATAGGTATCCGGACCGTAGACGGCGCGCCAGCTGTCCAGCGAATGGCGGTCATCGCCGGCATCCATGTCCAGGTCGTGGTTGCCCGGCACGTGGAACCACGGCACCTGCAGCTGCGCGGTGGCCGTGTTGATCTGCGGGTACAGCGAGAGATCGTCGTTGACGATGTCGCCCAGCGTGGTGCCCAGGCGCGCCGGATGCTTGCCGATGATCGGCTCGACGATCGCACGCCGGTAATAGTCCACGTCCTGCCGGCTGGCAGTCTGGGAATCGGTGAACACCAGCATCTCGAACCCGGAACGCGCGGCATCCGGGTCCACCGCCGGCTCCAGCGCGAAGTCCCAGTTGCGCACCGTGCTGCCGGTGGCGGCGATGCCGCGGTACTTCAGCCGCGGCGACCCCTGCGGCGCGTAGTGCCGCCAGTAGCTGGGCAGTCCATTGGACGCGGCCGGGAAGCGGTATTCGTCGGGCTTGATCACAAACACCGTCTGGCCATCGCGCACCGGCAGACTGTAGCTGCCGTCGGCGGCCGTACGCACGATCTGTTCGCCGTTGGAGACCTGCACTCCCGCCAGCGCCGGGTCGGTCGGGCCACGACCGGGCTTGCCGTCGCGCTCCTGATAGACCTTGCCCGAGACAGTGGCCTCGCTGGCCCAGGCAGGGGCGGACATCAACAGCAGGCAGGTCAGCCAGGCAGCAGTGCGGGTCATCGAGGCGTTCCGTTGGGGGTGTGGGCGACGGTAAAGCCGCACATCATCGCCTGTGGTCCGTTTCAGCAGCGTTAAATGGCAGCGCGCCTACTTCGCGTGGCGGGCAACCAGCACCTCGACCGCGTCCTGCAGCGAGAGGCCGCGGGCGCGCAGCAGCACGGTCAGGTGGAACAGCAGGTCCGCCGATTCGCCCAGCAGCGCCGCATCATCCTGGACCACGCCGGCCAGTGCGGTTTCCACGCCCTCCTCGCCCACCTTCTGCGCGATACGGCGCACGCCCTGCTCGAACAGGGTGGTGGTGTAGCTGTTGGCAGGACGCTGCTGTTCGCGCTGGCGCACCAGCGCATCCAGCCGCCCCAGGAAATTGCCCGGGGCCTGCGCGAAGCAGCTTTCGCTGCCGGTATGGCAGGTGGGCCCGGCCGGGCGCGCGGTCACCAGCAGCGTGTCGCCGTCGCAGTCCACCCGCACCGCAACCACCGCCAGTACGTTCCCGGACGATTCGCCCTTGGTCCACAGCCGCTGCCGACTGCGGCTGTAGAAGGTCATGTGCCCGGTCTGCAGGGTCAGCGCCAGCGATTCGGCGCTGGCGTAACCCAGCATCAGCACGGCCAGGGTATCCACGTCCTGCACCACCACCGGCAACAGGCCATCGGCCTTGGCCCAGTCCAGCTGCTCCAGCGCCGCACGGGAGGGAAGCACTTCAATAGACATCTCGAACCTCGATCTGCTGCTCACGCAGGAACTGCTTGAGCGCGGGAATGGCGATGGCGCCACTGTGGAAGACACTGGCGGCCAGTGCGCCATCGACATCGGCCTGGTCGAACACGTCGGCGAAGTGCTGCATCTCGCCTGCCCCGCCGGAGGCGATCAACGGCACGCTGCACAGCGCCCGCGCCTGACGCAGCTGGGCCACGTCATAGCCGCGCCGGACGCCGTCGCTGTCCATGCAGTTCAGTACGATCTCGCCGGCACCACGGCGCTGCGCTTCGACCAGCCAGTCCAGGGTGCGCACCGGCACGGCCTGGGTCTTGTCCGGGTCGCCGCTGAAGCGGCGCACGCGCCATTCGCCGTCGGGTTCGCGTACCGAATCCACGCCGACCACCACGCATTGAACCCCGAACGCGTCGGCCAGCTCTTCGATCAGTTCCGGGCGGCCGAGGGCCGGCGAGTTGATCGAGATCTTGTCCGCGCCGGCGTACAGCACCCGGCGTGCGGTTTCCACGTCGCTGATGCCGCCGGCCACGCAGAACGGAATGTCGATCAGGCGCGCGATGCGCTCGATCCAATCCACGTCGACCGCGCGCCCTTCCGGACTGGCGCCGATGTCGTAGAACACCAGCTCGTCCGCGCCCTGGTCGCGGTAGCGCAGCGCCAGTTCGGCGATATCGCCCATGTCCACATGGTCGCGGAAGCGTACGCCCTTGACCACGCGGCCATCGCGCACGTCCAGGCAGGGGATCAGCCGGCGGCTCAGCATGCCAGCGCCTCCTGCAGGGTCATGTGGCCTTCCAGCAGCGCCTTGCCCAGGATCGCGCCGCCGCAGCCGACGGCCTTGGCCTCGGCCACGTCGGCGGCACTGCGCACCCCACCGGACGCCTGCACGGCCACGCCGGGCAGCAGCGCGGACAGGTGCCGGTACAGACCGATGTTCGGTCCGGACAGCATGCCGTCGCGGGCGATGTCGGTGCACAGCAGGTGGCGCATGCCGGCCTGGGCGTAACGCTCGGCCAGAACGTCGAGGGTGACGTCGGCGGTTTCGGTCCAGCCGTGTACCGGCAGCAGCCAGCGACCATCTTCGGCCTGGCGCGCATCCAGCGCGATGGTCAGGCGTTCGGCCCCGAATTCCTGCAGCCAGCCGATCACGGTGTCCGGCTCACGGACGGACACCGAACCCACCACTACCCGTGCCGCGCCGGCGTCGAGCAGGCGTGCGACGTCGTCGCGACGGCGGATGCCGCCCCCGGTCTGCACGTTCAGGCCGCTCTGCGTGGCAATGGCCGACAGCAGCGGGGCCAGGGTGTAGCCGCCGGCGCGCGCCGCATCCAGGTCGACCAGGTGCATCCAGCTCGCGCCTGCGGCGGCGAACGCCTGCGCGCGCGGCAACGGATCGTCGCCGTAGGTGGTCTGCTGCGCGTAGTCGCCCTGCAGCAGGCGCACGACGCGGCCCTCGCGGATGTCCAGCGCGGGATAGACAGTGAAACTCATGCGGGTGGGTTCTCGATGAAGTTGCGCAGAATCCGCGCGCCGGTGGCGGCGGAGCGCTCGGGATGGAACTGCGCGCCACTGTGCCGGCCACGCTGCACCACCGCGGCGAACAGGCCGCCGTGGTCGCACGCGGCCACGGTGTGTTCGTTCAACGGTGCGGCATAGCTGTGCACGAAGTACGCGCTGGCGCGCTCGGCCACGCCGTCCATCAGCGCCGCCTGGCGCAAGGGGAGCAGCCGGTTCCAGCCCATGTGCGGTACCCGTATGCCGGTGGCCGGATGCAGGTGGCGGACCACCCCTGGCAGCAGCCCGAGGCATTCCACGTTGCCTTCCTCCGATCCCTCGAACAACAGCTGCATGCCCAGACAGATGCCCAGCAGCGGCACCTCCAGTTCGCGCAACGGCTGCACCAGATCCTGCGCGTGCAGGCGCGCCATGCCGTGCGGGGCGGCGCCGACGCCGGGCAGGATCACCCGCGATGCGCCACGCAGACCGGCCGCGTCGCGCACCAGCCGCACGCGCGCGCCCAGCCGTTCCAGTGCATACCGCACCGACCCCAGGTTCGCACCGCCGGCATCGATCAGGGCGACCTCGGTCACAATGCCCCCTTGGTGCTGGGCAGCGCCGTGCCCTGCCGCGGCAGTGCCTGGCGCAATGCGCGCGCCAGCGCCTTGAAGCAGGCTTCCACCTTGTGGTGATCGTTGTCGCCACGCACGCTCAGGTGCAGGTTCAGACCCGAGGCATCGCACAGCGAGCGGAAGAAGTGCGGCACCAGCTCGGTCGGCATGTCACCGACGCGCTCGCGCTTGAATTCGCCCTCGAACACGAAATACGGCCGCCCGCTGAAATCCAGTGCGGCACTGGCCAGGGTTTCGTCCATCGGCAAGGTGAAACCGTAGCGGCCAATGCCACGTTTGTCGCCCAGCGCTTCACGCAGGGCCTGGCCCAGCGCCAGCCCGGTGTCTTCAATGGTGTGGTGTTCGTCGATGTGCAGATCGCCTTCGGCCTGCACACGCAACGCGAAACCGCCGTGCTTGCCGATCTGCTCCAGCATGTGGTCGAAGAATGGCAGGCCGGTGTGGGTCTGCGGTTCTGCGGTGCGATCAAGATCGACCTCGACGCGGATCCGGGTCTCTTTGGTATTGCGCTGCACGGTGGCGCGGCGCGGCGCATCGGCCAGTTCGTGGGCGATGCCGTTCCAGTCCCACTCGCCGCCGAACTGCGCGGTCTGCAGCTGGAAGCCGCGGATGTTCATGTTCTGCGCGAACTGGATGTCGGTCGGGCGGTCGCCGACCATCGCCGAGCGCGCCCAGTCGATGCTGCGGTCCTGCAGGTACGGCAGCATCATGCCGATGCCCGGCTTGCGGGTGGGCGCGTTGTCGTGCGGCCAGGTGCCGTCGATCAACACGTCACGGAACACGATGCCCTGGCTGGCGAAAATCTGCAGCATCAGGTTGTTGGGACCGTCGAAGGCCGCCTGCGGGTAGCCCTCGCTGCCCAGCCCGTCCTGGTTGCTGACGATGACGAACTGGTAGCCCGCATCGCGCAGCTTCAACATCGCCGGAATCACGTCGCGGACGAAGCGGATCTTTTCGTAGGCGTCGATCTGGAAATCGGCAGGCTCTTCAATCAGCGTGCCATCGCGGTCGACGAACAGGATGGGGGTCATGCGGCGGCCCTCCGGGCGCTGAGTGCCTGGAGCACGCGGTCGTTCTCCTCCGGACTTCCAACAGTGATGCGCAACGCATCCTGCAATTGCGGGGCCGCGCGCTGGTCGCGCACCACCACCCCGGCCGCCAGCAGCGCATCGAATGCGGCCTGGGCGTCGCTGAAGCGCACCAGCAGGTAATTACCCTGCGAGGGATACACGCGGACCACACCGGGCACCTGCTGCAGCGCCTGTGCCAGGCGATCGCGTTCGCTGCGGACCTGCTGTACGCGTGCGGCGGTAATGTCCAGCGCCGGCGCGTCCAGCGCGGACAGGGCCAGCGCCGCACACGGGGCCGGCACCGGATAGGGGGCCTGGCAGCGGCGCAGTACCTGGATGAGGTCGGGGGCGGCGATCAGGCTGCCGATCCGCGCTGCGGCCAGCGCGTGGGCCTTGGACAGGGTGCGCAGTACCGCGACGTTGTTGTACTGCGCAAGCAGAGTGACGGCCGAGGGCGGCTCGGCGAACTCGCCGTAGGCTTCGTCCACCACCACCAGCGCCCTGCCCTGCAGCGCCTGGGCAACCCGCTCGATCTCGCCCAGCGCGATCGCGCTGCCGGCCGGATTCGAAGGTGTGCACAGGAACACCAGCTTGGTGTTGCCCGCCAGTGCGGCGGCGATGATGGCATCGATGTCTGCCACCAGCGCATCGCCGGTGTCCTGCAGCGGCACCTCGACCAGCGGTGCGTTCTGAAGACGCGCGCAGACCGCGTACATGCCGAACACCGGCGGAGTGACCAGCACGGCATCACGGCCGGGCTCGCACAAGGCACGCACCAGCAGATCGATGGCCTCGTCGCTGCCACGGCCGATCAGCAGCTGCTCCGGATCGCAGCCATACAACGCGGCCAGGCGCGCGCGCAGCGCAACCGGCTGCGGTTCGGGGTAGCGCCGGGCGCTGCCCTGCGTATCTGCTGGGTTGGCCCAGGCCGACTCGTTGGCGTTGAGCCAGACGTCGCCAACCAGCGCGCTGCTGCGCGCCGAGGAATAGCCGGCGAAGGCGCGGAGATCCTCACGCACCAGTGAAAGAACAGACGGGGCGCTCATGCGGCGGACTCCATGCGCAGGGCCACGGCATTCTCATGCGCATCCAGGCCTTCGGCGCGCGCCAGGACGCGTGCGCAGGCCCCGATCGCGGCGATGCCCTGCGCGGTTGCGGCCTGCACGCTGATCATGTTCTGGAAGCTCGCCACGCTGACGCCGCTGTAGGCGCGGGCGGCGCCGGCGGTCGGCAGAACGTGGTTGGTGCCGCTGCAGTAGTCGCCAAGCGCCTCAGGGGTGTAGTCGCCCAGGAACACCGAGCCGGCCGCTTCGACCTGGGCCAGCCAGTCGCGCGGTTCGCGCAGCGCCAGGATCAGGTGTTCGGGCGCGTAACGGTTGCTGATCTGGAACGCCTGCACCAGCGAATCGACCTGGATCAGCCGCGACGACTGCAGTGCCTGCGCGGCGATGTCGCTGCGCGAAAGCTTCGCCAGTTGCAGCTGCACCTGTGCCTCCACCTGCTCCAGCATGGCCGCGTCGTCGGTCAGCAGCAGCACCTGCGAATCGGGGCCGTGTTCGGCCTGCGACAGCAGGTCGGCGGCGACGAAGGCCGGGTTGGCGCCGGCATCGGCGATGACCAGCACTTCGGACGGTCCGGCCGGCATGTCGATCGCCGCCGCGCCGTCCTGCGCCACCTGCTGCTTGGCTTCGGTGACATAGCTGTTGCCGGGCCCGAACAGTTTGTCGCAGGCCGGGACGCTGGCGGTGCCATACGCCATGGCGGCAATGGCCTGTGCGCCGCCCAGCTTGAACACACGGTGCACGCCGGTGAGCCGGGCTGCCACCAGCACGGCGGGGTCGGCGCTGCCGTCACGGCGCGGCGGGGTGCACAGCACCACTTCACGGCAGCCGGCCAGCTGCGCGGGCACGCCGAGCATGAGTGCGGTGGATGGCAGCGGCGCGCTGCCGGCGGGCACATACAGCCCTACCCGGCCAATCGCACGCACCATGCGTTCGCAGCGCACGCCGGGGGCGGTTTCCACTGCATAGCCCTGGCTCATGCCGGCCTTGTGGAACTGGCGGATGCGCGCGGCGGCGTCGATCATGGCCTGGCGCAGCTCGGCCGGCACGGCACGCTCGGCGGCGGCAAATTCGGCGTCATCCACCTCGAACGACGCGGGGGCCACGCCGTCGAAACGCAGGCTGATTTCACGCAGGGCGGCGTCCCCGTCCTCGCGCACGGCGGCAATCAATGCAGCCACGGATTCGCGGGTGCGCGCGGCCACCGCCTGCACCGGGCGCTGCAGGGCCTGGGCTTGTGCGATGTCATCCAGCTGGGACCATTGCAGACGATTCATGCCAGCGACCGCTCCACGCTCAGGACCATCAACCCCTGGGCGCCAGCGCGCTCCAGTTCTTCCAGCCGCTGCCAGGTCAATGCGCCGTGGCACATGGTCTGCAGACGCAGGCGGCCACCGTCGTCGGGCAGCTGCACCAGTGGGTCGGCATCGGGCAGCAGGCGCGCCAGTTCGGACACGCGGTCCAGTTCGGCGCGGAACATCAACAGTTTGCTGTCCTGCACCTTCACCACGCCGTCGAGGCGCCGCAGCAGCATGGCCATGAGGCCGGCCCGGGCATCGTCGGGCGTTTTCACCGGGCCGGCGAGCACGGCTTCGCTTTCGAGCAGGGTTTCGACCGGCTTGAGCTGGTTGGCGGCCAGGGTCGCGCCACTGGAGACGAGGTCGCAGATCAGATCGGCGGTGCCCAGGCGCGGGGCGATCTCAACCGAGCCGGACAGCTCGACGACCTGGGCGTCGACGCCGCGCTCGGCGAGCCAATCGGCCAGGATCGCGGGGTAGCTGGTAGCGATGCGCTTGCCGGCCAGCTGCTGCACGCCCTGCCAGTCCCATTCCTCGGGCACGGCGAGCATCAGGCGGCACTGGCCAAAGTTCAGTCCGCGCAGGGCCTGATAGGCATCGGGCAGGCCGATCCGGCGGCGGGCGGCCCCCTGCTCATCCAGCTCGTTGCGGCCCACGATGCCGAAGTCGCACACGCCGTCGGCGATCAGGCCGGGAATATCGTCGTCGCGAACCAGCAGCAGGTCCACCGGCAGCGATTCGCCGTAGCAGAACAGCTTGTCGCGGCTCTGTCGCCAGCTCAGGCCGCAGGCGGTGAGCAGGCTGCGCGCGGGTTCGGCCAGCCGCCCGCTCTTCTGGATGGCGATACGCAGCCGGTCGCGTGCCGGGGCGGTCTGGGTTGCACTCATGGGGGAGATCTCTACTCGGATTCGGGGCTGGCAGGCGTGGCGGTCGCGGCAATGGCGGCGGCATAACCGCCGTGCCCATGGTCCAGCGAGCGCGCCACGCGCCCGGTGGTGGTCACGCTGACACCGGTCAATTCATGGATTTCGCGATACGGCACGCCCTGCCGCAGCAGCGGGACCACCTTCCAGCGGTCCGACAGCGCCTCCAGCTCGGCCGGCGTGCACAGGTCACGCAGGAACGCGGTGACCTGCTCGGCGCTGACCAGGCCGGCAAAGGCTTCGGCCAGGCAGGCCAAGTCGGCCTGGGGGTCTTTCTCACGGGGGACAGGACGGATTTTCATCGTATCAACGTAATAGCGTGTTATTACATTAGCGCAAACGTCGGCCCAAGACAAATATTCGGTCGCTGCCGTTCATCAAGAGGTTGGGCACCGCTGTTCGGTAGAGCCGGGCTCTGCCCGGCTGCTTCATGCATTTTGGCGAACAGCCTTTGGCTGATGCATGTCCCGAGCTGGGCCGTCGGGTGTGGGTTTGCGGGACACGCCGTAAATACGTCCATGTAGGCTTGTAGAAAACATCCATGTTTTCTACAGTCCCGCAAACCCACCCCCGCCGAC
>Ga0209050_1000240_pt1 | contig 118992 bp, 100 predicted proteins | sample Araplavi_mTSA_r2_FD_184276 | JGI IMG/M metagenome (GOLD analysis project Ga0209050, IMG submission 184276) | Arabidopsis root microbial communities from North Carolina, USA - plate scrape MF_Cvi_mTSA_r2 (SPAdes) (version 2) | ecosystem: Host-associated > Plants > Roots > Endosphere | place...
CATCCCGAACAGGACCGTGAAACGACTCTGCGCCGATGATAGTGCTGCAACCAGTGTGAAAGTAGGTTATCGTCAGGCTCTTATTAGAAAAGCCCGCTAGGCATGTGCCAGCGGGCTTTTTGCTTTTTCAAACCCGGTAAACCCGGGTCTGACCCGCAGGGTCAGACCCAGTCTGCGCGCGGGCTGGTGGTGTTGGGTGTGCGCTGTTGATCTTCGGCGAACGTCAAAGGCCTTGAACCCAACCCTTGGTCAGCGGTGTTGCGTGAAAGCATCATCGTTTTCATTTATATTATGTTGCGAAATATAAAGTTTATATAATTTATATTTTCCACCTAGCAAGCAACATAATATGGCGTCGAAGTTTCGGTACGTAGCACTCCTGGCTTGTCTGCACTTCCCCGTGCAATTTGCACATGCGCAGGCATTTTCCCGCACCCCTAACGAAGAGTACGCAAAAGGCAATTACGCGCGTGCTTTCCGCGGTTTCTTCGAGCAGGCCTCGCGCAGCAACGATCCCAATGTGCAGTTCAACCTCGGCATGATGTACGAGCGAGGCCAGGGTACTGACCAGAACGACGCTGAGGCGGTGAAGTGGTACACGCGCGCCGTCGACCAGGGCCACGTTCCTTCGATGCGCCAGCTGGCGGGCCTGATGGCCGCGGGCCGTGGCACCAGGCAGGACGGTGCCGGAGCTTTGGCCCTGCTGCGCAAGGCGATCGAGCAGAACGACGTGGGCGCGATTGAGCAGGTGGCCGGCATGTACCTCGAAGGCAAGGGCGTTCCAGCCGACCAGGCGCAGGCAAAGCAGTGGTACCAGAAGGCCGCGGCAGCAGGCAGCAAGAATGCGCAGGAAGCACTGACCCTGATCGCTGCGATGGAGCGCCAGGCGGCTGGCCCGCTGGCGCCGATCCGCAAGCGTGCGGTGGCCGGTGACGCCAACGCCCAGTACGACCTGGCTGTGGCCTACCACACCGGTAACACGGTGCCGAAGGATCCGGCGCAGGCGCTGGAGTGGTACCTGAAAGCCGCGGAGCAAGGCCATGCGATGGCGCAGTTCTACGCAGGCCTGCTGTACTCCAGCGGCGATGGCGTGGCACAGGACCTGGTCCAGGCGCGCGCATGGTTCACCAAAGCCGCGGCGCAGGACAACAAGGACGCCGCCACCAACCTCGCCGTAATGCTCGACCTGGGCAAAGGAGGTCCGGTTGATCTGCCACAGGCTGCAATCGTCTACCAGCAGGCGGCAAAGCTGGGTAGCGCCCAGGCGCAGGTAAGGCTGGCCGGCATGTATTGGATGGGCCAGGGCGTCAAGAAAGACTACAGCCAGGCCGCAGTCTACTATCGCCAGGCTGCAGAACAGGGCGAAGTCACCGCGATCCGCAAGCTGGTCTACCTGCTTGAGAACGGCGTGGGTACCGCCCGTAATCTCGATGAATCGAAAAAGTGGGCCGCCAAGCTGGAGCAACTGGGCGGCAGCAACTAAGCAAGCGATGAAAGAGGCCCGCCAGGCTTGTCCCGGCGGGCCTTTTTTGCTTAAGGGCTGACATTCATGCGCTGCGTATGCGTCCAGTTATGGTCGTAGGCGCTGACGGCAGATGCGAAGGTGCGGTAAGTCTGGCCCTCGCCTGGCCACGGGTTCATGATGTAGATGTAGTTGGTCCCGTTATAGGTTTCGTAACCGCGTCCCACCATGATATGGCCGCCGCCATTGGTCCAGCCGTAGCGGATCACGAAGGGGCGGTTGCCGTTGATCTCATTCACCACCGAATTCCACGACAGGTAGTTGTTGATTGCGGTATTGGGCACGCCCCAGTTGTACAGGATGTTCTGTACGCTGCCGGAAGTGCCGTACATATTGTTCGGGCGATTGGCGTAGCTGTTCCAGTTGAAGGTGCTGTTGCCGCAGGCGTAGTTGATGCCGTAGGCCCAGTTCACGATCTGGCACTGGCTTGGCGTGCGGTTGTAATAGTTCAGGACTGCCTTGCTCGAACCGGCCCAGCACCACTGGCTATGCTCTTGCGTCACCAGCGGGACATTCAAGGTGCGCCATTGCGCGAATGCGGAGGGCAGGGCAAGCACCAGCGCTGCGCCGGCCGCGATTTTTGCGATTTTCATGTTCGGCTCCTCTTAGCGGAATGCTTCGATGTTGGCTTTGACGGCGGCGCGCAATGGTTCCAGCAGCTCGGTGCCATCGACTAACTGGTTACCGTTTTTCTGAAGCAGCAGCGATTCGCGAGCCGAGTGCAGCGGAGCGAACTTGGCGTGGTCCACTTCCAGCAGGTCGGAGCGCGCCTGATAGATGCGGATGAAGCGCAGGTTGGAGCGCGCGCTGTTGCCGTGAACGGCCATGGCGGCATCCACGTCTTTCGCAAGCACGGAGGCGCCATAGGCAACGGTCTCATAGCGGCCGTTCACTTGCTGGACTGTCGCCAGGCCAATTGGCTTCCCGTGCAGGGAAATGACGAAGCGCCACTCGCCGGTTGGCTTGGCCAGCGACGCCAGGTCGCCGCGCAACAGCAGCTCTTTCGGATCCACAGTGTAGACCTCGAAGCCATGGCCGACCGTGGCTTGCTTCAAGTCGCTGACGTCCGTGATATCAAGCGGGAAATCCACCGGCGCGCTTCCGGGGCGAATCGCCTGCTGGTGCTCGGCGAATTGTGCGAGTCCGCGCTTGGCGGCCTGCAGTGCCGCGCCATTGTCTGCTTTTGCCAGGAATGGGGCGGCCATCAATGCTGCGCAGGCAATGCGCAGCCAGAGTCGATGCGTAAGCATGTGACTACTCCTCTGAAGGTTGATCAGATAATTCTTGAGGTGCGAGGTGATTGCCCCCTCTGTGCTGGACCTGAGAGTTTCACAGGCGTTGGCGGCCTGCTTGCTCCTTCGGTGCGACGGCGTTACTTTGCCGGCGGCTCTTCAGAGTTGTGAAAACACGCGACCGGTCCTTTGGCCTGAGAGATTCCGGGGGCGGCTTGCTCCTTCGGCGTTGTCCATGGGTGGGACAAACTCTCCCGATCACGCGACCGGTGTGCACCGGCAGCGAAAACAGGATAGCCCAGGGATTTGTAGGAATTCAATTGTTTTCCGATGCACGTTGCGTTTTCGCCAAGGAGGCCTTTCCTGTTATTCTATTGACACTCGCCTGGGAAATTGGTAACGTTTCCAAAAATAAGCAGCGCACTACAGGAGACGGGATGTTTAAGCAGTTATTTGCTTGTGCCATGGCGCTCGGCGCCGCATCCGCGCAAGCTGCAGGGCCCAGCGCAGAAGTGATCCACTGGTGGACTTCGGGCGGAGAATCCGCTGCCGTCAAACAGCTCGCAAATGCTTATCGCGCGGCCGGCGGCACCTGGATCGATACGGCAATTGCTGGGGGCGAGCAGGCCCGCGCTGTTACCCTCAATCGCATGGTTGGCGGCAAGGCGCCGGCTGCCGCGCAGTTCAATATTTCCAAACAATTCCTCGACATCGTGGATCAGGACATGCTGATGCAACTGGATGATGTCGCGCGCCAGGAGCATTGGGAAAGCACGCTGCCGGAGCCGATTGTAAACGCCATCCGCATCGATGGCCATTATTACGCAATGCCGATGAACCTCCACATGCAGACGTGGATCTGGTATTCCAAGTCTGCCTTCAAGAAAGCGGGCATCGCAAAAGAGCCGGCGACCGTTGACGAACTGTTTGCCGCGCTGGACAAGCTAAAGGCTGCAGGCCTGGTGCCGTTGGCGCACGGAGGCCAGGCTTGGCAGGAACACATCCTGTTCGCATCGCTGCTGGCCAATCTGGGCGGGCGCCAGCTTTACCTGCAGGTGATGCGCGACCGGGACCAGCGTGCCATCAACTCCGACGCGGTGCGCAAGGTGCTGCTAGCATACAAGCGCCTGCAGTCATACATTGATCCCGCATCGCCGGGCCGCAACTGGAATGACGCGACGGCGATGCTGGTCAGCGGCAAGGCCGGCGTGCAGATCATGGGCGACTGGGCCAAGGGGGAATTCAGCAATGCGAAGATGGTGCCTGGCGTCGATTACGGCTGCATCCCTGGCCTTGGCGTGAACGCGCCTTACCTGATCCAGGGCGACGCATTCGTTTTCCCTCGCTCGGATCGGACGGAAGTGCAGCAGGCGCAAAAGCTGATGACGAAAGTGCTGCTGGCGCCTGCAACACAGGTGAGCTTCAACAAGCTGAAGGGCTCGGTGCCACCGCGTGCCGACGCCGATACAAGCCAGCTCGATGCCTGTGCCCGCGCCGGCGCCGCTATCATGCGCGACCGCAATCGCCAGGTCGGCGCCCCTGAGATTTACCTGACGCCTGACCAGAACGGCGCTGTACAGGACGCGCTGACCGCTTACTGGAACACGGCGATGCCGGTCGAGAAAGCGCAGAAGGCGTTGGCCGCAGCGTTGAGGAACTAAAACGTGCGTCGAGCCATGACCTATGCGGCGCTGCTGCCGATGCTGCTGACGGTGTGCGTGGGCTATCTCGGCTCGTTCGCCTGGACGTTCTATGTGTCGCTCACCAGCTCGCGCAGCATTGCGACCAATAAGCTGGTTGGAATGGCGCAGTATGAGCGCCTGTTCGAGAACGAGCGCTGGCTGCTGTCGTTACATAACCTCGCATTGTTCGGCGTGTTGTTCGTGCTGGCCTGCATGGTGCTCGGCTTCCTGTTGGCTGCGGCGATTGACCGGCAGGTGGCCGGTGAGGGCGCGCTGCGCACAGTCTTCCTTTATCCCTACGCGATGTCGTTCGTCGCGACAGGACTGGTGTGGCAGTGGATACTGACGCCGGGCGGCATCCCCGGCCTGCAAATCGACTGGCTCGTGGACCAGGACCTGGTGCTCTACACAGTGGTGCTGGCGTCAGTCTGGCAGGCATCGGGTTTCGTGATGGCGCTAATGCTGGCCGGCCTGCGCGGCATCGACCCCGAAATATGGAAGGCAGCGCGGCTGGACGGAATACCTGCCTGGCGTGTCTATCTGTCCATCGTGCTGCCGATGCTGGCGCCGACGCTGGCCACGGTTTTCATCCTGCTTTCGACTATGGTTGTGAAGCTGTACGACGCTGTCGTATCGATGACGCAGGGCGGCCCCGGCACGGCCAGCGAGGTGCCGGCGAAGTTCATCATGGACCACCTGTTCCTGCGCGCGAATATCGGCTTGGCGTCAGCTGGGGCCGTGGTGTTGCTGCTGACGGTGCTGGCATTGCTGGCGCCATGGGCGTATGCCCGCAGCCGGAAGGTGGCGGCATGAAGGCCGCGCGCGTCGGGCTGTACGTCTTTTTGGCCAGTGCGGCGCTGTTCTTCCTGCTGCCGCTATACGTGATGCTTGCCACCTCGCTGAAATCGATGGATGAAATCCGCCTGGGGAATATTTTTGCGCTTCCGCTGGCGCCGACGCTCGATGCCTGGCGTGCGGCCTGGAGAGAGGCCTGCACCGGAGCGGCCTGCGAGGGAGTGCAGGGCGGGTTCTGGAACTCGGTGAGGATCGCTGTGCCAAGCACCATCTTGCCGATTGCGCTGGGCGCGCTGAATGGCTATGCCTTGTCCTTCTGGCGGCCGCGCGGCGCGAACCTGTTATTCGGCATCCTGCTGCTGGGGGCTTTCGTGCCGGTGCAGGTGATGATCTATCCGTTGGTGCGCATGATGGCCGGCCTGGGTGTATTTGGTTCGTTGCCGGCAATCGTGCTGGTGCACCTGGTGTTTGGCATGCCGGTATTGACGCTGTTGTTCCGCAATTACTACGCGGCGCTGCCGCAGGAGCTATTCCACGCTGCCCGTATCGACGGCGGCGGATTCTGGCGTATCTTCTGGCATGTGATGCTGCCGTTGTCGGTGCCGATGCTCGTTGTGGCGGCGATCATGCAGCTCACCGGTGTTTGGAACGACTATATTCTCGGCCTGGTCTTTGCGGGGCGTGACAACTTGCCGATGACGGTGCAGTTGAACAATGTGATCAATACGACGACCGGCACCCGTCTTTACAACGTCAATATGGCCGCCACGATCCTGACGGCGCTGGTGCCGTTGGCGATCTATTTCCTGTCGGGCCGCTGGTTTGTGCGCGGCATCGCCGCCGGTGCCGTGAAAGGTTGAACGGATGTCGAATGTAAGTTTGAAAAAGTTGGACATTACCCTCGGCGGCAACGCCATTATCCGCGGCCTGGACCTGGAGGTGGAGGAGGGCGAGTTCCTGGTTCTGCTCGGGCCTTCCGGTTGCGGCAAGTCGACCCTCCTGCACAGCATTGCGGGGCTGACGGAAACCAGCGGCGGCGCCATCGAGATCGGCGGCAAGGACATGTCGCGTACCGATCCCAGCGAACGCGGGATCGGCATGGTGTTCCAGTCCTATGCCCTGTATCCGACCATGACGGTCGAAAAGAATATGTCGTTCGGATTGCGCATTGCGGGCGTTGCAAAGACGGAAATCAAGCGCCGCGTGGATCGCGTGGCGGCGATGCTGCACCTGGGAGACCTGCTTGACCGCAAGCCTGCCGCGCTTTCCGGCGGGCAGCGGCAACGCGTGGCGATTGGCCGCGCCCTGGTGCGTGAAGCCGGCGTCTACCTGTTCGATGAGCCGCTTTCCAACCTCGATGCCAAGCTGCGCACCGACCTGCGGCGCGAGCTTAAGCTGCTGCACCAGCAGCTGGGCGCGACGATGATTTACGTCACGCATGACCAGGTGGAGGCGATGACACTGGCCAGCCGCATTGTCGTGATGCGCGGAGGCCAGGTCCAGCAGGTCGGCACGCCGGGCGAAGTCTATGAACGGCCTGCAAACCTGTTCGTCGCGGGCTTTCTCGGTGCGCCGGCAATGAACTTTATTGAAGGTGAAGTCGATGCCGCCGGCGTATTTGCGGGCGGTTGCATGCGGCTGACAATTGGCAGGGCTGGCGCGGGAGGCGCTGCACGCAAGGCCGTATTGGGCGTGCGCCCGGAGCATATTTCGCTGGTGCCGGGTGGCGCGCTGCAGGGCAGGGTCACGCTGGTCGAGCCGATGGGCGCCCACCGCGTAGTATGGCTCGATTGTGGGGGCAAGCAGCTTTCCTGCATCCTGCAGGGCAGCCGTGCGATTGCGCCGGATGACATGGTCGCATTCGATATTGATGCACAACGCACTTCGCTGTTCGACCCGGACAGCGGCAAGCGCTTTGATTTGGCGGGCGCTTCAAGTATGCTCGCGATGACGTTATAAGAAGATAAGGATTCCAGTGGCCACTATCAAAGACGTAGCCCGCCTGGCGGGCGTAGGACTGGGCACCGCTTCCCGCGTAGTCAGCGGCAAAGGCTCGGTGTCGCCAGCCACGCTCGAAAAGGTGAAGAAGGCAATTGACGAACTGGGATTCCGGCCCTCGCATGCGGCGCGCACGCTGCTGACCGGGACCAGCCAGATGATCGGGGTTTATATCCCGGTCCTGAGCGGCACGTTCTACACGCCGATCCTTCAGATCATCGATACCGAGTTGCGCGCTGCCGGCCTGCACATGGTGGTGGCCTTTGGCGTAGGCCTGGGCGATGAACGCAAACAGGCCAAGGACGGCATCCAGTTCCTAATGGAGCGCGGCTGCGATGGCCTGATTGTGATGACCAGCGCCTTGCTGGATGAAGATATTGAAGCGCTGGGCACCCAGCAGGGCAGGATCGTCGTGCTGAACCACAGCCTGGCCAGCATCCAGGACCAGTGTTTCACTGTGGACCATAAGCTGGGCGGCCGCCTCGCGGCGCGTGCACTGCTGGACCATAAGCACCGGGACATCGCTGTGGTGGCCGGCCCGTCGCGCCTCGCCGACAATGTGGCGCGTATCGAAGGTTTCATGGAAGAACTGCAGGACGGCGGCATCGACACAAGCCGCATGTGGGTTGCCGAGAGCGACTTTTCGCCCGCCGGTGGCTGGGCCGCAGCCAAGGAACTGGTGGAGTCGGGCCACCGCTGCACAGCCCTGTTCTGCGCCAACGATGAAATGGCGGTGGGCGCGCTGTCCTATTTTCAGGAGGCGGGCATTCGCGTGCCGAATGACTTGTCCGTGATCGCTTATGACGACACGCCAAGTGCGGAGTTTTCGGCCCCACGCCTGACGACCGTCCATATGCCTTGGCGCGAGATGACGATGAATGGCCTGAGCGCTTTGCTGAACCGCTGCTACGACCTGCGGCGCACGGTGACGCGCAGCTTCCCTGTGACGGTAACGCTGCGTGCTTCCCTGGCCAAGGCCTCCAGCGCCAAGCGCAGGGCCGCTGCATGAACTGAACCAGCAAAAAGTGGCGCTTGCGCCCTTTTTTTCGACACAATATGGAAACCTTTCCAATTCATGTACATTACTGAATATGACTACTCCAGACCAGATTGAACCAGGCGCTCCTGTGCGCAGTGACTTTGCCCGCGACTTCCTGTGGGGCTGCGCTACCTCTTCTTACCAGATCGAGGGAGCCGGCAAGGAGGATGGGCGGGCCGAATCGATCTGGGACCGCTTTGCCGCCACACCCGGGAAGGTGCGTGATGGATCGAGCGGCCTGGTAGCTTGCGACCATTACCACCGCTGGCCGCAAGACCTGGATATCGCCCGCGACATGGGGCTGAACGCTTACCGCTTTTCGATTGCCTGGCCGCGCATCGTGTCCGAATTCGGCGCGGCACCCAACCAGAAGGGCCTCGACTTCTACTCGCGCCTGGTGGACGGCATGCTGGAGCGTGGCATCCAGCCCTGGGCCACTTTGTACCACTGGGATCTGCCGCAATACCTGCAGGACCGCGGCGGCTGGGCCGAACGCGATACGGTGCAGCGCTACCTCGAATTTGTGGATGCCGTCACGCGCCGCCTTGGCGATCGCGTCCAGCACTGGATCACCCATAACGAGCCTTGGTGCACCGCCATCCTCGGCAATTTCGAAGGCATGCATGCACCGGGGCTGACCAGCTTCCCCACTGCGCTGCAGGTTTGCCACCACGTGCTGCTATCGCATGGCAAGGCGGTGCCGCTGATTCGCGGGAACGTGCCTGGCGCACGCGTTGGCATTTCCCTCAGCCTGCATCCGCTGCGCGCCGCCAGCGCTAGCGAGGCGGATCGCGATGCATGCGAGCGCCACGATGGCCTGCGTTACCGCTGGTTCCTCGATCCTTTGCATGGCCGGGGCTACCCGGCGGCGACGCTGGAGCAGGTTGGCGCAGCGGCGCCGGTGGTGCACGAGGGCGATATGGAGGCGATTGCAGCAGCGACCGACTTCATGGGCGTGAACTACTATTTCCCCGAAACGGTTGCAGACGCGCCCGGCCACGAGCCGCTGGGTGCGCGCGTGCTGCCGCCTCCAGCCGGCGCGGAAATCACCGCGATGGGGTGGGAAGTGGCGCCGGAAGGCATGAGCGAGCTGCTTGGCCGCATCCACGCTGACTACGCGCCAAAGGAGTTGTATATCACCGAGAACGGCTCCTGCTATGACGATCAGCTGCTGGCCGATGGCAGCGTAGCGGACGTTGGGCGCCGACGCTACCTGGCGCGCCACCTGGGCGCACTGAAGGACGCCATTGCAGCCGGCGTGCCGGTGAAGGGCTATTTCGCCTGGAGCCTGGTCGACAATTTCGAGTGGGCAGAAGGCTACCTGCGCCGCTTCGGCCTGGTCCACATCGACTACACAACACAAGAACGAAGGTTGAAGGAAAGCGGCAAGTGGTATCGCGCTTTTCTGCGACAGCCATAAGAGGAGACAGGATGAAACAGGTTTCAATTCTGGCCACGGCGATCGCCATGGCACTTCCAGCAGCGGCAGCGCCGCTGGCCGGTTGGCCCCATGTAAGCAGCGCGATCAAGACCGACCCGGCACTCGAGAAGCGCGTCGCCGAGATCGTCGGCAAGATGACGCTGGAGCAGAAAATCGGGCAAATGACCCAGCCGGAGATCAAGACCACCACCCCGGACGACGTGCGGCGCTATTACCTTGGCTCAGTGCTGAATGGTGGCGGCAGCTGGCCGAATGGGAACAAGCGCGCCAATGCGGCGGAGTGGCTGGCACTGGCGCAGAAATACCACGACGCATCGATGGCGACCGATATGGCGGTCAAGGTACCTGTGGTGTGGGGCATTGATGCCATCCACGGCAACAGCAATGTGTTCGGCGCCACCCTGTACCCGCACAATATCGGCCTCGGGGCTGCGCACAACCCCAAGCTCGCTTACGAGATCGGCGCGGCGACCGGCAAGGCGGTGCGCGCGACGGGCATCGCCTGGGTCTTCGGTCCGACAATCGCCGTGGTGCGCGACGACCGCTGGGGACGGACGTACGAGAGCTTCTCGGAAGATGGCGGGCTGGTGGCGCAGTATGCCGGCGAATACGTCAAAGGCTTGCAAGGCCGCTTCAAGTCAGATGCCAACGTGCTGGCCAGCGCCAAGCACTTTGTTGGCGATGGCGGCACCGATCAGGGCAAAGACCGTGGCAACAACAAGGCTTCGCTGGAGGAGATGATCAATATCCACGGCGCTGGTTACGTGCCGGCACTGGCGGAGGGGGCACAGACGGTGATGGCCTCATTCAATAGCTGGAACGGCGTGAAAATGCATGGCAGCCGCGAAATGCTGACCGATGTGCTGAAGACAAAGATGGGCTTCGATGGCTTCGTCGTCAGTGATTGGAACGGCATCGCGGAAGTGCCGGGCTGCCGCAACGATAGCTGTCCACAGGCGATCATTGCCGGCATTGACATGGTCATGGTGCCGGATGACTGGAAGGCCTTCATTGCCAACACCATTGGCCAGGTGAAAGCGGGTGAGATCCCGATGTCCCGCATCGACGATGCTGTAACCCGCATCCTGCGCGTCAAGCTGCGCGCGGGGCTGTTCGCCAAGAGTCCTTCGCAGAACGCTTATGCCGGCCGGGATTCGGCCTTGCAGGATCGCGAGCTGGCACGCCGCGCGGTGCGCGAATCGCTGGTACTGCTGAAAAACGAAGGGCCGGCGCTGCCACTGGCGCGCGGCAAGAAGATCCTGGTAGTCGGCAAGAGTGCCGACAATATCTCCAACCAGACCGGGGGTTGGTCGCTGACCTGGCAGGGCACGGACAATACCAATGCCGATTTCCCGACTGCCGATAGCATTCTCGCCGGCATACGTGCTGCGGCGGGAGAGGGCAACGTGGAGTTCAGCGTTGATGCGAAAGGCGTTGACCTGTCGCGCTTCGATACCGTGATCGCGGTCGTCGGCGAAAGGCCTTACGCGGAAGGCGATGGAGATATTGGCCCTTCGGGCACGCTGCGCCATGGCAGCCGGTATCCGGAAGATCTGGCGGTGCTGGAGGCGGTGGCGGGCAAGGGCAAGCCGGTGATCACCGTGTTCGTCGCGGGGCGGCCACTGTTCGTGAACGACTTGCTCAACCTGTCCGACACTTTCATTGCCGCCTGGCTGCCGGGCACGGAAGGCAAGGGCGTATCTGACCTGCTGGTGACTGGCCCGCGCAGCTATGATTTTCGCGGCAAGCTGTCCTTCTCGTGGCCGAAATCGGCATGCCAGACGCCTTTGAACTATGGCGATGCCAACTATGCGCCGCTGTTCCCCTTGAACTACGGCTTGCGCAAGGGGCAGCGTTCGAAGCTTGGCAAGCTGGATACCTCCTATGCTCCGGGAGGCTGTGGATCGAGTAATACTGTGCCGGTACACGGGCAGGCCGACCGCTCCAGCTTCCCGCTGATGCTACGCAGCGGTGGCGAACAACTGGCATTGGGCGCGGACCTCAATGCGACATTCCGCCTGCCAGGGATCACCGTGCAGACGGCGCAGGTGAATACGCAGCAGGACGCCAAGCTGGTGACATGGTCTGCTGCTACGCCTGCCGGCGCAACGCTCCTTGCTCGCGGCGCCAAGCCGGTCGTGCTGCCAGCGGCCGCGGTTAAGGACGGGGCACTTCAATTTGATGCCATCGTATCCGCGGCGCCGCAGGGCAAAGTCACGCTGGCAATGCAGGACACAGCATTGGATGCGACACGTCTGTTCACCCGCCTCGCTGGCAAGGGCAAGCAAAGTGTCAAGCTTCCCCTCGCTTGTTTCACAACGCGCGGCCTGCAGCTTGAGCGCATGGACGCGCCGTTCGCCATCAGTGCCAACGCGCCGTTCGCCGTCGCCATCGCCAATATCGAAATCACCGGTGGCGCCGCTGCTGCTCCCGATGCGGTACCTTGCGGAGAACTGAACAAGGAGAACTAAGTGAGTGAGAGGGGTTTCGGCGCCAAGGACTGTTCCATGTACGCGGCGCAGTAGTTCTCGACGTACTGCTGGTGCGGCGGCAGCTGCGCTACAGTACGCGCTACATTGCTGCGGATGCTGTCGAGGAAGCAGGACAGCTCGGCATCTCCCATCAGGTCCGCGGATGGGTGGTGCTGTAGCGGCATGATTCCCTGGCCCAGCATCACCTGCACCCACGAGTTTTCGGCAAACAGTTCGTTGGACAGGCGGAACACGCGGCCGGTTTCTCGGAACAGGTCGATGCGCTGCTGCAGCGACGCCGGAATATCCATTTCGGCACAATGGCGCCAGAACGGCGCGTCGCGGCGGTTTGTAGCCTTGTAGTGCAGGATGATGAAGTCGCGGATATGCTCGATTTCGGCCCATGCCTGCTTGTTGTACTCGTCGATCTCCGACTGGAAAATGCCGCTGGAAGGGAACATCTGCATCAGGCGGATGATGCCGCGCTGGATCAGGTGGATGCTGGTCGACTCAATAGGCTCCTGGAACCCGCTGGCGAGCCCAATTGCGATGCAGTTCTTGCTCCATACCTTGCGGCGCTGTCCGGGCTTGAAGCGGATCACGCGTGGCTGCACAAGCTGCTCGCCGGTGATGTTCGACAGCAGCCTGGCGCGTGCGGTATCGTCGTCGACGAACTTGCTGGAAAAGACAATGCCATTGCCAACGCGATGCTGCAGCGGAATGCGCCATTGCCATCCCCATTCATGGGCGATCGCCCTGGTATAAGGCACGGCAGGGCCGGTCGAGGAAGTTTGTACTGCGATCGCGCTGTCGTTGTGCAGCCATTGTGACCAGTCTTCGAATCCTTCGCCAAGGGTTTCGCCAATCAGCAGGGCGCGGAAACCGGTGCAGTCGATGAACAGGTCTCCCTCGAGCATGGCTCCGGAATCGAGTTGGAGCGCTGTGATATGGCCGCTGGCGGCATCGGTATGAACCTTGGCGATCTTGCCTTCGATGCGCTGGGCGCCGTAGCCTTCAGAATACTTGCGCAGGAAGCGCGCGTAGGCGCTGGCGTCAAGGTGGTAGGCATAGTTGATGCCTTCGCGCGGCAGGTGGCCAAAGCGGTTCAACTGCGCGGCTTTCAGCTCCAGGCAGTAGTCGCCATAGTCGCTGGCCAGCTTGCGTTCCCGCCCTTTGTGCCAGAAATGATTGAAGCCGGCGGTCCAATGATCGGTGCCAGTCATGCCGAAGGAGTGGATGTAGTCTTCGTTGACGTTGCGCCAGTTTTCGAAGCTGATGCCGAGCTTGAAGGTCGCCCTGGTAGCTGCCATGAATTCCTGCTCATTGATTTCCAGCAGCCGGTGGAAGTTCAACAGGCTGGGGATGGTCGCCTCGCCAACGCCGACGGTGCCGATTTCGTCAGACTCCACCAGCCTGATGTCAAGGACTTTGCCAAGGTTGCGGGAAATAGCTGCCGCGACCATCCAGCCAGCGGTGCCTCCGCCTGCAATGACGACGCGCCGCACCGGGCGGCGCTGGGACTGTTCATCTCTCACTTCGGTCTCCGATTATCGGTTGATTCTATTGAGAAGCTGGGCGCGCATCATGCGTGCCGCGTTGTCGTCGATGGGGCCGAGCATGCGGCGCGCGCCCTCCGGAATGTGGGCTGCCGTTTGTTCATCAGCCTCGAACACGTAATGGCGGAATACCTCCTGCCATGCACGGCGCTGCTCGGGCGGCAGGTCGCGGATCGAGAGCAGTGACAGCATCAGCGCATTGGCCGGCGTGTCCATGTAGGCGGGGGACTGGCGCCACCAGTAATTGACCAGCACATTGAAGGACTCCATCGCTTCGACATGGTGCCACCACATGCTGGGGATGAAGATGGCGTCGCCCTGTTCGAGTTCAGCGGATTGCGCGTGGCGCATTGCCTCGCTGAAGCGCGGGAAACGTTCGAGGTCTGGCTGGTGCAGGTCGACCAGGCTGATTGGCTGGCCGGCTGGCGTGAAGTCCAGTGGGCCTACGTACAGGTTTTCCAACTGGGTCGGAGGAAATAGCGTGAACCTGCGCCGGCCAGCCGTCACGCAGGCCAGGTTGTCGGGCAGGTCGTAGTGCGCAGGCACACGAACCCGGTTGCCGATCCAGATGCTTGCGAGTGCGTCGCGCTGGCCCAGGTCGAGCGAGTTTTGCTCGACGTAGCCGGGGAGCGCGGTCGCTATCGTGGTAGAGCCGACATAGATGGTCGGCGGATGCGGATTGTCGCGATGCCTTTCCAGTTCGTGCAGGACTTGGTCCAGGCGCGTGTGTACCGAAGTGAAATTGAAGCCGCTCAGGTCCTCATTGTAGAAAATGCGCCCGCCAATGTCGGGGGGCGCGAGCATGGCGACCACGGTGGCATCGCGGCAGAAGCGGCGCAGGTAGGCATTGGCGCTGTTGTCGCTGGCCTGGACTGCTGGCCAGCGCGCGACCAGCCCGCGAAGCACGAGCGGACCGGAAGACGCCAGCAGTTCGTCATTGAGATCGGATGGCGTTACGCCATGCAGCTCGCGGATCGGTTCAGCACTGGCCAGCATGGAGGCGGTTCTTGCGTTCGATCAGCGCGCGGAAGTTGGACAGGGAAGCAACCACCATGTAGGCGGCTTGCAGGTATCCGGCGCGGTTCAGGCCTTCCAGCACGCTGCCAGGCAGCGTGGCGAGGCGTTCTTCGTTGACTGTGTAGAAGCCGGCCAGGCGGTATTGTGAGCCGTTATCCAGTTCGATGTCGAAAACGAAGGACTCCAGCAACTGGTGCTCCAGCAGCGCAGCCAGGAAGCCGCGTGCCTGCTGCAACCCCTGGTGGATGGCCAGCAGGGTGGAGTTGATGCCCTCCAGGTACCCGGACGTTCCGCCATGCGGCAGGAAGACACGCTCGCCGCTGGACGTGCTGAGACGGGGATGTTCGAGGTCCACATGCACTGTCAGTTCGTCGCCGTTCACGCCGATCAGGAAGGGCTGGCGCTGTATCGTCAGGGGAACATAAGCTGCCTCCCAGCCTTGCAAGCCGAGGAACAGGTTTTCGCCTTCCTGGAAGCCGAACAGCGCATGTGCCTCAAAGCCGCCGTCGCCCAATTTGCGGAATACGATGGGATAACAGGCCTGCACGTCGCGGAATTCGGACGGGAAAGTAAGGGCGGACATGACGTTGTCACCGAAATGGGCGCCACGCCCGGTCTGTACGTGCAAGTCCTTGTGGTCGATGTTATTGAGCAGGACAGGTTTGGCCATGGTGATCCTTGGAAGGGCGGTTGGCCGGGGGCTGAGGCCACCCGGCCGAACCGCGGCTTGTCGTCAGAACTTGTAGCGGGCACCCAGCATGTAGCGTGGCCCGGATTGGGTTACGAACAGCGCCATCGTTTCGGCGCGGCCATGGACACGCTGGATTTCGTTGGTCAGGTTAATCGCCTCGAACTGGACGCTCAGCTTTTCATTGAAGGCGTAGCCGATGCTCAAGTCGAGCTGGCCGTAAGCTTCCGTGTAGTTCGGGTTAGGACCAGCGCCATCGAAGGTGGAGGAGAGGAACTTGTCGCGCCAGTTGTAGGCTGCGCGGATCGACCAGTTCTTGTCTTCGTAGATGCCCACCAGGTTGGCTGAGTTGCTAAGGCCGACCAGGGCGAACTGCTCGCCGATCTTGAAGTTGTCGTACTTCAGGCCGGAATCCACCCACGTGTAGTTGGCCGAAAGCCCGAACCCCGAATTGCCGAACATGTGCTGAACGTTGATCTCGGCGCCTTTCAGCTTTTCGTTCTTCTGGTTGGCGAAGGAATTGATCTCGAACGACATGACGGGATCATTCGGCTGGCCGACGATGGTGCCGGTGGCATTGCCGCTTGCATCGTCCGGCCCTCGCGTCACCCCTGGGGCGGTTGGGTGGTTGCGGAAGATATAGTTGCGAATGCAGACACGGTCGGTTCCGCAATTGCCTTGCTGGACAGCCTCGTTCCACAGCGCCCCGCCAACAGGAGTGTGCAGGTTGAACGGGGTAGCCGTAATTTTCGACTGGCCCGCATAGTTGCTCAGGTCTTTGTGGAACAGGCCGATCGAAGCGAAGCTTTGCTGGCCGTAATACCATTCCCACGACAGGTCCAGGTTCTTCGATTTCACCGGCTTCAGTTGCGGGTTGCCCTGGCTGCCGGTACCGCCGAAATCGCGCGCCAGGCGGTCCAGTGTGGTGCCGCCCTGGATCTGGTCGTAACGCGGGCGGCCGATGGTTTCACCGTAGCTCGCGCGCAGCTTCATGTCAGGACGGATATCGGCGTCCCAGTCGACGCTAGGGAGCCAGTGGCTGTATTTGCCATTCAGCGTAGTGAAGGTCGGATCGCCGAAGCTGAGTGGGAATTCGTTGGCCGATACCCAGCTGACGCCCGTCGCAGCAGGCACCAGTGCGGTCGACATAACGTCGGTCTTTTCATACCGCACACCGATATTGGTGTGCATCGGGATTGACGTATCCCAGTCGGTACCAAACTGCACGTAGGCGCTCTTCGATTTTTCCTGGGTACGCTGGTCGGAGTCGAAGGTACTCTTCGGCATGTACATGTCCGGCAGGCCTGTCACCTTGGCGGTCAGGGCGCGCAGCTCGGCGAAATTAAAGGTGTAGAACTGGTTGAACAGGGCAGGGTTGCCGCTGCCGTTGATCTTGTCGTAGTACTGGCGCAGCGACTCTTGGTGGAAAAGACTGGCCGGATAGTCGGATGCTGTCGAAGCACCGCCCCAGGAATCGCGCTGCTGGGTCGACATGGCGGAGCGGTTCTTCACTTCGATGGTACCCACGCCAAAGTTCAGGTTCGAGGCTTCCAGCAGCTTCATGCTGCCCTTGAATTGCGCCTGTTCGATCTCGCCTTTCATATAGCCGTTCTGGAACACGGAGCCGGTCACCTGCTGCGGAGCCCTGTTGAAGTCCGCGCCCTGGATGCTCAATACAGGGAAGTCGTCGCGGAAATCGACCGTGGTGTCGCCGCGGCTGAAGCTGGCGGTGCCGATTACGTTGCTGGAGCCGAACGGGCTGTCGGCCTTGGATTCGGCGCTGGACTTATGCACGTCAAGTTCCAGCTTCATCCCATCGGTCTTCCAGGCCGCGTTGAAGCCGAGCGACTGGTTCTGGGTCTTGGTGGCGAAGTCGGCGCCGCCCATGGCGATATCGCTGTTTGCCGCCGGCAGCAGCTCGGTGTAAACCAGCGGGGCAGCGACCGGGCCGTTGCTCCAGGTCGAAGTGGATGGACCGAAATTGAACCAGGCCGACAAGTCCTGGCGGCGGGTCTGGATCTTGTTTTCGGAATAGGTGTAGTCCAGCGTAGTGGTGAGCTGCTTGACCGGCGCCCATTGCAAGGTCAACTGGCCATTGGTGCGCTGGCGCTGCACGCCGTTCATGTTGTAGTTCAGGTTCTGCGGCAGCGAGTAAATGTCGCCGTCTTTCGGGCGGTTGGTGGCGCCGGTTTGCGGCAGCGGGCCAGCGTTGCCCAGGAAGGGGCCGCGCCAGCCATTCGCCACAGAAGCCTGGTTGAAGCCCAGGTTGCGCTCCTGGTAGCTGGCGCTCAGCGCAACGCCGAAGCGGTTGTCGTCGAAGGTATTGCTGTAGATGCCCGATACTTCCGGCGTGGTCGAGCTGCCCCGCTTCACGTCGCCGGGCAGGTTGTTGTGCGAAGTGTCATGTACTGCCTTGACGCCAACGCTGGCCACCATGCCCGGGCGGTCCAGCGGACGCGCTGTCAGCACGTTGACGGTGGCGCCGATGCCGCCAGTCGGGGTTTCTGCGCGGCCGGTCTTGTAGACCTGGATCTGCGAGATCGCTTCCGACGCGAGGTTGGCGAAGTCGAAAGCACGGCCATTCAGGTCGCCCAGGTTGGAAGTTGGCATCTGGCGGCCATTCAGCAGCACCAGGTTGAAGTCGGGGCCTACGCCGCGCACGGTAACCTTGGAGCCTTCGCCGATGGAGCGGTCGATCGATACGCCGCTGATGCGCTGCAGCGATTCGGCCAGGTTAGTGTCGGGGAATTTGCCGATATCGGCTGCCACGATGCCGTCCACGATGCCGTCGGCATTGCGTTTCAGGTTCATCGAAGAACCCAGGCTGGCACGCAGGCCGGTCACAACCACGGTCGTCATGTCGCCGGAGTTGGCAGGGGCGGGCGCTGCGCCTGCCTGCTCCGATTCCTGCGCCTGGGCTGGTGCGATGAGCGCCGCGCAGGCGGTGGCTACTGCAAGGCTCATCAATGTCTGCTTCGCCTTAGGATAGTGCATTTGGTCTCCTTGATTCTTATAGTCTGGCCGCCTCCCCCAACCAGTATGGAAACGTTTCCATGTAATGCTTAAAAATACTAGGGGCAGCAAAATCGATTGTCAATAAAATACGCCGGGAATCGGCAGGAAGTGTGGGGTTTCCGTCATCAAACTGGAAACGTTTCCATTCTGGTCAGCGCAATATAGCACCCTTCAAAATTTCAAGTCAACAGATTTCCCGTGCTGTATATGCAACAAAAATGGGAACGTTTCCATGCGCGAGGCGAGTCTTTCCTATAGGCATTCTTTCAATGGAAACGTGGCCAAGCAACAAACGAACTTTTCCCCGGATTGTCTGGTGGTACACTCGGTGCATGAATGCAATCATTCTTGCTTCGGCTTTACTAGCCGCCCCGGCCACACCGGAACAGGCAGTCGCTACCCTGTGGCGTGCCCTTAGCCACGACGCCGGCCAGGCCGGTGATGAAGCGACGCTGCGCGCCATCCTTCACCCGGACGCCATGGTCTACGGTGCCCGTTACCGCAACGGCGCTGCAGCGCTGTCGGTGGCGCGCGGCACCGACTTCGCCACCGGCATCGGCCGTGCCGATGAAAAAGGTTTCTATGAGTGCGAAGTGGCGCGCGAGGTGCGCCAGTATGACCGCTTTGCCACCGTCTACAGCGTGGTCGAATCGCGCAACGAGCGCGGCGCACCCAAAGCGAATTTCACAGGTGTCAACAGCATCCAGCTGTATCGCGCCGACGACGGCTGGCGCATCATCGGCCTGTACTATCAGGTTGAACGGCCTGGCCAGCCGATCTCGCTGCAGGGCGGCAAGCCAGGCGCCTGCCTGGAGGGATAATGAACGAAAAGACCGCCCGTGCCATCTTGCTGGTCAAGGCGATCGAGGAGGCCGACCAGCATAAGGAAGTGCTGTCCGACGACGACCGCAAATTCGCGAGCCGCACTGCGCGCGAGCTGGCGCACTGGCAAGCGGCCGAGCAGCGTTCGGCCTCCACGCTGCCGGATTTCCTTTACCACCGCGCCGAACAACTGCTCAAACGCCTGGCCGCGCGCCACAAGATGTTCGCCTCCGTCACGCAAGGGCATAGCGGCTTATGGGGCGCAAGCTGGCTGCTGCCGCTGGTGGCGCTGCTGGTTGGCGGAATGGCCGAACGCTTTGGCGACCCGCACCGCGTCGACGTGCTGTCGATGCCTCTGTTAGGGATCATCGCCTGGAACATGCTGGCCTACTTGCTGCTCTTACTGTGGGCGTTGCTGCCTGCGCGGCGTGCAGGCCTGCGGCGTGGCCTGGCGAACCGCATGGCGCTTGGTGGCGGCCATATTCCGCGCCGCCTGCCGCACGCGCTGGCGGCCGGCGTACTGCAATTCATGGTGGACTGGGCGCGCCTTGGCGCCCGTCTGAACCTGGCCCGCATCGCGCGCATCCTGCATTGGTCGGCCGCGGCCTTTGCCATCGGCGCGATACTGTCGCTGTATGCACGCGGTATCGTCGAGCGTTATGCGACGGGGTGGGAGAGCACCTTCCTCAACCCTTCGCAGGTGCACCAATTGCTGTCAGTGCTGTTCGCGCCAGTGGAACTCGTTTTCGGCCTGGAAGGCTTCACGATGGACGAGATGATGGGTTTGCAGAACTGGAGCGAATCGCGCCCGGGTAACGGTGCGCGCTGGGTGCATCTGTACGCCGCCAGCCTGGTGCTGTACGTGGTACTGCCGCGGCTTGTGCTGGGCGCCATTGCAGCGGCGCGCGCCATGTGGCTGCGCCGGCGTTTCCCACTCAACCTGGACCAGCCGTACTATCACCAGCTGTCGGTGGCAGCCGGCGGCGAGCCGGGCCTGCTGCGTGTGCTGCCTTACAGCCTGACGGTCGATGAAGCGCGCAGCAAAGGCCTGGACAGCGTGGCGCAAGACATGCTGGGCGAGCAGGCCCGCGTGCGGCTGCTGCCGCCTGCGGCTTATGGCAGCGAGGCGCCGGCGCTGGAAGCCGCTGACGGCGTGACGAACGCAGTATTGTTCGGCCTCGCGGCTACGCCGGAACAGGAAAACCACGGCGTCTTCCTGGCGGCACTGGGGCAGGGCCGCAAGCTCATTGCCTTGCTCGACCAGTCCGCGCTGGCAGCACGCATGGACAGCAGCCGCTTGCGGGAGCGTATCGAATTATGGCGTGAGTTCTGCATCCTGCACGGCGCCGAGCCTATGGTGGTCGATCTGCTGGCGACCGCGGCAGCGAGCGAGAATCCGGCATGAGTGGCGCACCAGTCACTATCCAGCTGGCGCTGGTCTCCCACACCAACAACGGCAAGACCACGCTGGCCCGCACGCTGCTCGGTACCGACGTTGGCCAGGTGCGCGATGCGGCCCACGTCACGACTTTCGCCGAGTCGCACGTGCTGATGACCACGCAGGACGGCGACCGCCTGCTGCTGTGGGATACGCCGGGCTTCGGCGACTCCATGCGCCTGATGAAGCGCCTGGCCATGACCGGCAACCCGATCGGCTGGTTCCTGCGCGAAGTAGTAGACCGCTACCGCGACCGCCCGTTCTGGCTTAGCCAGCAAGCTGTGCGCACCGCGCGCGATGAAGCGGACGTGGTGCTTTACCTGGTCAATTCGACCGAGAACCCGGGCGATGCCGGTTATATTCCGGCTGAAATGCGCATCCTCGACTGGCTGGGCAAGCCGGTACTGGTGCTGCTGAACCAGATGGGGCCTCCGCGTCCGCTGCCGGAAGAACAGACCGAACTGCTGCGCTGGAAAGACTTCATGCTGCAATTCGGCCAGGTACGCGAGGTGCTGCCGCTGGATGCCTTTGCCCGCTGCTGGGTGCACGAGCGCGTGTTCTATGATGCGCTGGGGGCGCTGGTGGGACCGGAAAAGCAGCAGGGCTACGAGCGCCTGTTCTCCGTGTGGGAAGACAACAATGCGCGCCGCTTCAGGCAGTCGATGGCAGTGATGGCACAGCAGTTGGCAGATGCTGCGCACGACAAGCAAATTGTCGAAACGGTGGAGCGCGGCGTGATCGCGTCGGCACTGAAGATAATCGGCGTCGGCAAAGGCGAGGACCGCAAGCGCCAGGACCGTGCCATGAACACCCTGGTGGCGCGGCTTAACCTTTCCATTGGCCAGGCAACGGTCAACTTGCTGGCGCTGCACAAGCTGGACCCGAGCGAAGCGCCGAAGATCAATGCGCGCGTCAGCAACAACTTCGTCGTGCTGGCGCCGGTGGACAAGGGGCAGGCGGCGCTGCTGGGCGCCATTGTTTCCGGCGCTGCGACCGGCTTGTCGGCCGACCTGGCCGCAGGCGGCCTGACGCTGGGCACGGGCGCCTTGCTGGGTGGCGTGATCGGCGCGCTGACGTTTGCCGGCGCAGCCTGGGGCTTCAACGTTGGCATGGACCGTGAAGTGCCGACCATGTCGCTGTCCGACGATTTCCTGCGCACGCTGCTGGTGTCGAGCGTGTTGCGCTATCTGGCGGTGGCCCATTTCGGACGCGGCCGCGGCAACTTCGTCGAAAGCGAAGCGCCGCCGTTCTGGCAGGAAGAAGTGGAGCAGGCCGTGGCGCTGCATGAGGCGGAAGTGAAGGCGCTGTGGCAAACCTTGCGCGAACAGGAAGAGCGCGACCTGGCGCCGGCCAGCTCCGTGCTCACCGCAATCACGGCGCACGTGCTGGCACGGCTTTACCCCGAAGGTCAGGCGGCGAACCCGCCGTCGATATTGAGGCCGGCACCGGTCACATAGCCTGCTTCTTCGCTGGCCAGGTAGGACACCATTGCTGCAATTTCTTCGCCGCGGGCGTGGCGCTTGATCGCCATCAGCTCGTGCAGCGCCTTGGCGAAGTCACTGTGCGCCGGGTTCATGTCGGTATCCACCGGGCCTGGCTGCACATTGTTGATGGTGATGCCGCGGGGGCCGAGGTCGCGCGCCAGGCCTTGCACCAGGCCGGTCAGCGCCGATTTGCTCATTGCATAAACCGAACCGCCAGGGAAGGGTATGCGCTCGGCATTGGTGCTGCCGATGTTGATCACACGGCCGCCGGCTTTCATGTGCGCCACGGCTGCTTGCGTGGCAGCGAACACGCCGCGCACATTGACGGCAATAGTGCGGTCGAAGTCTTCCAGCGTCAGCTCGGACACGTCGCCCAGGTGCAGCACGCCGGCATTGTTGACCAGGATGTCGAGGCGGCCGAAACGCTTGGCGATATCGTCGATGGCGGCGCGGGTGGCAGCGGCATCGCTGGCATCGACTTTCAGTGCGATGGCCTGGCCACCGGCTGCGTTGATTTCGCCGGCTAGTGCGTCGGCTGCGGCACCGGAACTCTGGTAGGTGAAGGCGATGGTGGCGCCATCCTTGGCCAGGCGGCGCACGATGGCGGCGCCGATGCCGCGGGAACCACCGGTAACGAAAGCGATCTTGCTCATGATTTGCTCCTGAAGTTTGGTTGGGATGGAGCTAGTATGGTCCTGACATTGCATGTCGACTAGCTGGTAATATTGAGTATCACTTTCAACTAAATGTATTAAATGGAGCCATTGAACCTGCTTGAATCCTTCCTGCAGAGCGCCGAAGGGGGCGGCTTTTCCGAAGCCGCGCGCCGCCTGGGCCTGACCCCGGCGGCCGTCAGCAAGAATGTGGCGCGGCTGGAAGCGCGGCTGGGCGTGCGCTTGTTCCAGCGCAGCACGCGCCGCCTGGCGCTGACGGAAGCCGGCGAGCGTTTGCTGCAGCAGGTGCGCGGCCCGCTGGCCGAGCTGCAGGGCGCTATCGCCGGCGCGGCCCAGGATGCGGGAGAGCCGGCCGGCACGCTCAAAGTGGCGGTGGCGCACGGCGTGGGGCGGATGTACATCCTGCCGCTGCTGAAGGGCTTCCTGCAGCGTTATCCGGGCGTGCAGCACGACTGGCGGTTCGACAACCGCACTGTGGACCTGATCGGGGAAGGCTACGACGTCGCCATCGGCGGCGGCATCGAACTTGCACCGGGCGTGGTGGCGCGCGAGCTGGGGCGGCCGCGCATCCTGGTCACGGCGGCGCCGTCCTATCTTGCAGGGCGCACACTGCCGCGCCATCCTTCCGAACTGGCGGGCTGGGAAGGAGTCGCGCGCCGTTCCGCCGAAACAGGGCGCCTGCGCGAATACCTGCTGCGCAATGCGGCCGGGGAGGAGGCGGTGGCCGAATTCCGCGCAGTCGCCACCTTCGATGATCCGGAAGCGATGGCACAGGCGGCCTGCATGGGGCTGGGCGTGGCGCTGCTGCCTGGGCCGCATGCGGCGCCGCTGCTGGAATCGGGCCAGCTGGTGCGGCTGTTGCCGGACTGGCATGCGGAGGTAGGGCCGCTGTCGATCTACTATTCCAGCAAGAAGCTGCTGCCCGCCAAGACGCGCGCCTTCGTCGATTATGTGATTGCTCAAATGCGAGCGGACGACTTTGCGGGCCGTCTCGACAGGCTTTGAAAGATCACGGTAATATGGGCTTCCAATTCATCAGCGATAGGGGTGCCTTCCATGAAGTTCCGCCTTGTTACCCGCAGTGATTTTGATGGCCTAGTGTGCGCGGTGCTGCTCAAGCACCTGGACTTGATCGACGAGATCCTGTTCGTGCACCCCAAGGATATGCAGGATGGGAAAATCGCGATCACCAGCCGCGACATCACCACCAACCTCCCATACGTATCAGGCGCCTACCTGGCGTTCGACCACCACCTGTCCGAAACCATCCGCAACACGGGCGACCGGCAGAACCACGTCATCGATCCCAATGCGCCATCGGCGGCACGCGTGGTCTATGACTACTACGGCGGCGGCAACAAATTCCCTTCGGCGTGGAATGACATGATGCTGGCGGTGGACAAGGGCGATTCGGCGCAATTCAACCGCGACGAGATCCTGAACCCGAAAGGCTGGGACCTGCTGAACTTCCTGATGGACGCGCGCACTGGGCTGGGGCGCTTCCGCGATTTCCGCATATCGAACTACAACCTCATGATGGACCTGATCGATTACTGCCGTTCGCATACGATCAGCGAGATCATGGCGCTGCCGGACGTGAAGGAGCGCAGCGACCTGTATTTCGACCATGCGGAAAAGTGCAAGGAGCAGATTCGCCGCTGCTCAACCGTGCATAAGAACCTGGTGGTGCTGGACTTGCGCAAGGAAGAGACGATTTATGCAGGTAACCGCTTTGTCATTTATGCACTGTATCCTGAGCAGAACATCTCGATCCACGTGCTGTGGGGGCTGAAGAACCAGAATACGGTGTTCGCCACGGGGAAATCGATCCTGAACCGGACGTCAAAGACCAATATCGGCGCGCTGATGCTGGAATACGGCGGCGGCGGGCATGAGAATGCCGGGACTTGCCAGGTTGAGAACGAAATGGCGGAAGAGGTGCTGGGCGCGCTGATTGCCCGCATCAATAAGGAAGGCTAATCCACTGCAAAAAAGAGGGACGTACCCAAAAAGCGGGTACGTCCCCATTTTATTCCAGCGAATTAGAAGTCTTTTTCAGGTAAAGCTATAGAATTATCGGTCGAGAACTGGTAGTCCTTGAACACGTGTTCCGCATTCAGGATCTGGTAGGAACCATCCGGCTTCTTGAAAGAAGTGTCCTTCAGGCGGTAGGTGTAGTGGCCGCAAGTCCAGCAGTTGAAGTTGCGCATGTGGGTGCACAGGCAGGTCTTGTCCATCACCTTGATGCCCTTGTCGCTGCCGCCGTTGGCCACCACTTCGCGGTTATACGAATTGATGTAGGCGCAGTTGCCGGTTGCATCGAGCAGGTAGCCGTAGGATTCGCAGCCAGGACGGATGCCGGCGCCGATAGCCGGGGTGTTCTTCAGCATGCGCATCGGATAGCCGGTTGGCGACACGCCGTTGACGATGATGTCCTCTTCGCTGGCCTTGAAGTATTCCTGCTTCACGTCTTCAGGCAGGCCGCATTCCTTGGTCACGGTAAAGCGGGTCGCCACCTGCACGCCGGCCGCCCCCATTTCCAGGAAGGACACCGCATCGCTGCCGGTGAACACGCCGCCTGCGGCAATCACTGGCACGTCCAGGTTTTCCGCCTTCATGTAGTCCAGGATCTCCTGCACGATCTGGTGCAGGTCGAAATCCTTCCAGTCTTCCAGGCCAAAGCCCAGGTGACCGCCAGCCAAAGGGCCTTCCACGATCACGTAATCGGGCAGGCGGTTCAGCTTCTGGTTCTTGCGCAGGAAGATCTGCAGCGCGCGCACGGAGGAGACGATGATGCCCAGCTTCGCTTCACGGAAGCGCGGGTGGTCTGCCATCAGGGCGAAGGAACCAAAGTGCAGGCCGGCCGACAGGGTGATGCCGTCGATGCCTGCGTCCAGTGCCGCGTTCAGACGGGTGCGCAGGGTTTCCTTCGGACCGTTCATGGTCAGCTTTTCCATGCAGTTCACGAAGATCAGGCCAGGGCCTTGCTTGCGCTGCATGGTGTCGCCGATGTGACGGCGCTGTGCTTCGGCCAGGCGGCCGAGGTCGAACTGCACCTCGGACTTGTCCATGTTATTGATGTTGTGCTTGTACAGGCGGGTCTTGTCCTTGACGAAGGTGGTGTCGAACTTGCGGTCCGAAACGTCCTCCACCATCGCATCGGAAATATGGCCGATGCCGCCAAGGCGCGCTGCTTCCAGCGCCAGTTCGGTCGTGGAAATATCCACGCCCATTCCGCCGATCATGATTGGCACATACTCTTTGTCGCCAAACTTGAGGCGGAAATCGTCAACACGTTTCATTACAGTCCTTAGATCAATCGCGGAAGTTATTGAATTCCAGAGGCGTGTCAGGCACTTCCTTACGCAGCAACTGCATCGCAGCCTGCAGGTCGTCGCGCTTGGCACCGCTCACACGTACCGACTCGCCCTGGATGCTGGCCTGGACCTTCATCTTGCTTTCCTTGATTACCTTGGTGATCTTCTTGGCGGTTTCGGAATCGAGACCGTTCTTCACCTTGATGACCTGCTTGACTTTGTCCCCACCAATCTTCTCAACCTTGCCTTCGTCGAGGAAGCGCACGTCGACCTTGCGTTTGGCCAGCTTGTTGGTCAGCACATCGCGCACCTGACCAAGCTGGAATTCCGAATCGGCGAATGCCGTCAGGTCGTTTTCTTTTTGTTCTACGCGCGCATCGCTGCCTTTGAAGTCGAAGCGGGTCGAGATTTCCTTGTTGCTCTGGTCGACGGCGTTGCGCACCTCGATCATGTCCGCTTCGGATACTACGTCAAACGATGGCATATTCTTTCCTTTACAATGAAGCACCCGCCCTAAAGGCGGATTCAAAAGAAGCGACATTTTAACGGACAAACAAGCGAACGCTCGGTCGTTTTTGTCATAATTGCACTATAATCGAGCAAAAACTTGATCTGCCCATGCCTTTCCCCGATTTTCTCCAGCACGAATACCCACTGAAGCAATTAAATACGTTCAGTATTGATGTACGCGCCAAACATTACCTGCGCGTGACATCGCTGGAGCTGTTGCGCGCCGCGCTGGCCGATCCGCAACTGGCAGCCATGCCGCGCCTGGTCCTGGGCGGCGGCAGCAACCTGCTGCTGACGCGCGATTTTCCCGGCCTGGTGCTGCATATCGCGCTGGAGGGCCGCGAAATCCTGGCCGGCACGCCAACCCATCACCATGTCCGTGCCGCCGCCGGCGAAACCTGGCACGACTTCGTGCAATGGACGCTGGCGCAGGGCGTTGGCGGGCTGGAAAACCTGTCGCTGATACCCGGCACGGTGGGCGCAGCTCCGATCCAGAACATTGGGGCGTATGGGGCGGAAACCAAGGACTATTTCCTGTCGCTGAGCGCCTTCGACCCGGCGACAGGCGAAGTGCGGATCATGGATAGTGCCGCATGCCGCTTCGCCTACCGCGACAGCGTGTTCAAACACGAAGGCCGTGAGCTGATCATCCTCGACGTGAGCTTTGCACTGCCGCGCGCCTGGCAGCCCAACCTGCGCTACGCCGAGCTGGCAAACGCCGTCGCGGAGCAGGGCCTGGTTGCGCCGACGCCGCAGCAGGTGGCCGATACCGTGATTGCCATCCGCCGCCGCAAGCTTCCCGATCCGGCGCTCATCGGCAATGCCGGCAGCTTCTTCAAGAATCCTGTGGTCAGTGCCGAGCACTGCGCCCAGTTGCTGGAGAAGTTCCCAACGCTGGTGCACCACCGCCAGCCGGACGGCAGCGAAAAGCTGGCAGCGGGGTGGCTGATCGACCAGTGCGGCTGGAAAGGGAAGTCGATGGGCGCAGCCGGCGTCTATCCGAAACAGGCGCTGGTGCTGGTCAACAACGGCGGCGCTACCGGCGCCGAAGTGCAGGCGCTGGCCGCCGCCATCCAGGCTGACGTGGCCGCGCGCTACGGGGTAGCGCTCGAACCCGAGCCAGTCTTTGTTTGAAAGTCGGGGTCAGGTCTGGCAATCGGACAAATCGGCGCGCCGATTTGTCCGATTGCCAGACCTGACCCCGACTTTCATTCTGCGTTGACGACGCGGTTGCGGCCGCCGGCCTTGGCAGCGTAGAGCGCGCGGTCGGCTGCTGCGACCAGTGCATCCCACGACGATTGCTTGCTCGGCACAATGGTCTTCACGCCGATCGACATGGTCAGCACGCTGTAGGGAAGGGCGTTGGCGTTCTCGATTTCCAGCTTCTCGAGCTGGCGCAGGCAGGCATTGGCGACGTTCATCGCGCCGGCGTTGTCTGTCTCCGGCAGGATGATGGCGAATTCCTCACCGCCGTAACGCGTGACCAGGTCGGCCGGCCGCTTCAGGTTTTCGGTCATCACGGCCGCCACCTTCTTCAACGCCAGGTCGCCGGCGGGATGGCCGTAGCTGTCGTTGTACTGCTTGAAGTAGTCGACGTCCACCATCAGCAGCGACAAGGGCGTCTTGTCGCGCTGGCCGCGCTGCCATTCCAGCACCAGGGTTTCGTCGAAGCGGCGGCGGTTGGATATGCCTGTCAGCGGGTCGAGCGCTGCCAGCTTTTGCAGCTCCACATTGGCTGCCGCCAGCTTCTGCTGGCTCTCGCGCAGGAAGCGGAAAGCCTGGTCGCGCTGCAGGCGGTGGATGTGGGCGTTGGAGTGGTGGCGCACGCGAGCCAGCAACTCCAGCTTATCCGGCAGCTTGACCAGGTAGTCGTTGGCGCCAACGGCAAAGCCGTGCGCTTTCAGCTTCGGGTCTTCGCGTGCGGACAGCACGATGATCGGCACATGCGCCAGCATTTCTTCGGCGCGGAAGCGGCGTATCAGCTCAAAGCCGTCCACTTCCGGCATCACCAGGTCCTGCAGGATGACGGTAGGCTGCAGCGAATTGGCGCAGGTAATCGCTTCGCGTGCATCGGTGATGAAGTGGAACTCGATATCGTCCTGGTCGGCCAGCATGCGCCGCACCGCTTCCGCGATGATCAACTGGTCGTCAACCAGCAGCACGCGTACCTTGAAGTGGGTCAGGCTTGGCTCGGTTTCCAGGTTCAAGGTGAGTACGTCAGGCATCGCTTTCCTTCAAATCAGTTTGCTTCCGATCGTGCCTCGCAGGAATGGTCCGATCTTATCGAGAGGCAGGATGGTTTGCGCCGCGTCCAGTTCAATCGCGGCGCGTGGCATGCCATATACCGCGCAGCTGGCCTGATCCTGGGCAATGGTGTTCTTGCCCGCGCGGCGTAGCGCCAGCATGCCTTCGGCGCCATCGCGCCCCATGCCAGTCAGCAGCACGCCGACCGCGTCGCCTTTCCAGTGCTGGGCCACGCAGTTGAAAAACACATCGACCGAAGGCCGGTATGCGTAATCCTTTGGGTTGGCATCGTAACCCAGTTGGTACTTTTCATCCAGTACCAGATGGTCGTTGCTTTTGGCGACCATGACAATTCCACCCTGCAGGGGAGTGCGGTTTTCGATTGCACGCACCGGCACCGCCAGTTGTTCCGACAGCCATTTGGCAAAATGGTCGGCAAAGTTTTCGTCGATATGTTGTACCACCACGACGGCGCAATTGCGCGGCGGCGTCCAGCCGGCGAGGATGCGCGCCACGGCCATCGGGCCGCCGGTTGAGGCGCCAATGGCCACCAGGGTGTCGAGCGCCACTTCGCGCGGCTCCTGTTGCGCGGCATTGCGGCGCGGCGGCATGGACTGGTTGCCGCCGCTGTGGCGGATCAGCTTGTCCATGGTCTTGATCTTGTGCAGCAGCTCGGCGTCACCGCCTTCTTTCCCTTGCAGCATCGGCGTGGCCGTGACGTCCAGGGCGCCGGCGCCGAGGGCGCGGAACACCTGGTTGACGTTGTCCTGCGGACGCCCGGTCACGACCAGGATGGCGCACGGGCTCTCCTCCATGATGCGGCGGGTCGCTTCGACCCCGTCCAGTTCCGGCATGTTCAGGTCCATCAGGACCAGGTCGGGGCGGTCGACGGCGCATTTCTGCACGGCTTCCAGGCCGGTGCGGGCGATCCATGCCACCTGATGTTCCTGCGTGCTGGCGACCACACGCCGCAGCGCTTCGGCCGCCATCGGAACGTCGTTGGCAATTGCTATCCTCATCGGTATGCGTCGCCTATCAGGTCGGACACAGCATCCAGCAGTGTCTCGTCGTGGAAGCTGCCCTTGGTCAGGTAATAGTCCGCCCCCGCAGCCAGGCCGCGCGCGCGGTCTTCCGGCCGGTCCTTGTAGGAAACGATCATGACAGGCAATTTGTGCAAGTGCAGGTCTTTCTTGATCAGGGTGACCAGTTCAATGCCATCCATGCGCGGCATGTCGACGTCGGTGATGACCAGGTCGTAGTCGCCGCTGCGCACTACGTTCCAGCCATCGATGCCGTCAACCGCGATGTCCACTTCAAAACCGCGCCCGACGAGCAATTTGCGCTCCATTTCGCGCACGGTCAGCGAATCGTCCACGACAAGGATGCGTTTCATTCTACGCCGTCCGGCGTGGTCTGCGCGCGTAAGTTGATGCAGGCCGCCTTCTTCCAGCAGCTTCTCAACTGAAAGCAACAGGTCGGGCACGTCCAGGATCAGCACCGGCTCGCCATCGTCCAGCAGGGCGGCGGCCGAAATATCGCGCATCTTGCCGAAAATCGGGTCAATGGCCTGTACTGCCAGGCTTTCTTCGCCGCGGATCTTGTCCACTACCAGCGCATAGCGGCGCGCACTGGCGCCGATGACTACCACCGGCATTTCCTCGGCATGCTCCATGTCGCCCAGTTCCAGCACCTGGGCAGCGGCCACCAGGCCAAGGTGTTCGCCCTCATGGTCGAAGAACTGCTTGTTTTCCAGGGTGTGCACGGCGCCTTGCGGCACCATGAGGACGCGTTCCACCTTGACGATGGGGACGGCATACGCTTCCCCTTTGACGTCCACCACCAGGGCGCGCACGATCGATTGCGTGAGCGGCAGCGTGATCGAGGTGCGGAAGCCTTTGCCCAATTCGGATTCGATGCGCACCGTGCCGTTTTGCTGGCGAATGGTGTCGTGCACGATGTCCAGGCCTACGCCGCGGCCGGAGATCTCGGTAATGCCGCCTTTCAGGCTGAATGCGGGCAGGAACAGGAATTCCATCAGCTCAGCATGCGACATGGCTGCCACCATCTGTTCGGTGGCCATTTTGCGTTCGATGACGGTGCGGCGGATTTTTTCCGGGTCGACGCCGCGGCCGTCGTCGCTGATCTCGATGTTCAGCATGCCGGCGCGGTGGCGTGCTTCCATCAGGATGGTGCCGGTGGCTGGCTTGCCGGCTGCGAGGCGTTCTTGCGGGCTTTCCATCCCGTGGTCGACGGCATTGCGCAGCATGTGGTTCAGCGGGCTTTCGATGCGCAGCAGGATGTCACGGTCGACCAGGGTGTCTTCGCCTTCGACCTGCAGCACCACGTCCTTGCCCAGGTTGCGGGCCAGGTCGCGCACCATGCGCGGGAAGTGCTGGATGCCGTCGCGGAAGGGGCGCATGCGCAGGGAGAGCACTTCATCGACCATGTTCTCGGACCCCATCAGGAGCCGGCGTTCATAGTTTTCCATGTCCGTGATGTGCTCCAGCATGAACTGCTTGAGCGGCTGGCTTTTCTGGATCGCCAGCAGGGCCTTTTCCTTCAGCGCCGGGTCGCTGGTGCGGGAGGCGGCTTCCATTACGTCTTCCAGCACCGCGAACAGGGCGGCCTGGTTGCGCTTGTAGCGCTGCATGCCCTGGATCAGCGGATGCAGCTGGTGGGCATTGATGCGCGCTTCGCTTGCCAGTGCGAGCAGGCGGTCGAAGTTTTGCGCGGTTTTCATCGGCGGCAGGCTGCGGCCGGGAACGGCTGGTTCCGCTGTGCCGTCGGCGGGTGTGTCGATGGCCAGGCTGGCGGCTGGCGCGGCTTCTGGCGCGAGGACCGCCGCAGGTGCTTGCGCTGGCGTTTCTGCGGCGGGCGCAGGCGCCGGCGGTGAGGCGACGGCAGATGGCAGAACTATCGGCTCCGGCAGGAAGGCAATGCCCTGCACATCATTCATGGTCTTGCTGATCTGCGCGCCATTCGCCGCCAGCCAGGTATCCAGGTCACCGTTGACCCGCGAACACTGCACGATCAGGTCGACCGCTGCCAGCAGGGCGTCGACCCGGTTGGGCGTCAGCTTCAGCTTGCCCGCCTGCGCCGCAATGAACGCATCCTCCATGCCGTGTGCGAGCTGGACGATCATTTCCAGCCCGACGATGGAGGCTGCGCCCTTGATCGAATGCGCGGCGCGCATCATCGATTCCACAGCGGCCGGGTCGTTGCGGCGTTCGAAGGCCAGCAGTCCGTCGGTCAGGATCTGGGTCTGGCTGTCGGCCTCCATGCGGAACAGGTCGAGCATGGAGAATTGGCTCAGGTCATCCTTCTTGTCGCTCATCGCAGCGTCCTCGCGAGTTGGTAGCCGAGCAGGCTGTCTTCCAGGCAGCCGACCTGCATGTCTTCATGCGGCAGGACCCCGGCCAGGTAGCGCTCGATGCCTTTATTGATGGTCGCGGCAGGCGGTCTCAGGTTGCTGGACGCGTAGCGGATGATGCCGTGCAGTTCGGCCACCGGCAGGGCGTAGGTTTGCGCTTCCCACTGCACCAGCAGCATGCGGGCGAAAGTATGGCGGCCGGTGCTTGCCTCGCCGCCGGCTTCGTCGATCCCCAGCAGCTCGGCCAGCGATATGCAGGGATACAGCTTGCCGCCGGCATTCACCACGCCGCGCAGGCCGCGCGCGGTGCGGTGCGGCAGGCGGTGCGGGATGGCTTTCGGTGCAATCTGCTGGAACATCCTGGTCGGCAGGGCAAGCCACTCCCGGCCGATGCGGAAGGCGACGCACGAACTGTCTTGGCGCGCGCCTCGATCCTGCGGGGCGCGGAAGTGTTCGGCCCATTCTCTCAGGTAGCCCGTATCGACGGGACGTTGCAGGTTGCGCAGCGCGGCACCGGCATACACCTCGCAGTTGCGGCAATGGACTGCCTTGTCGAGAATCTCGCAGCTATGGTCGCCGGCGACGCCGATCCGGTTCCAGCAGGCGTCGAGGTCTTGGATTTGATCAGTCATTGTTTTCGTCGGCTATTACTGGGGCTGCTGGCGCTGGAATGCACGCGCGGCCCGGGCTTTCAGTGTGGCCGCGGCGCTGCGGTTGCCGCCTTGCTCTTGCAGCAGGGCCAGGTGGCACAGGGCTTCGTAGTGGTCGGGTTGCAGGTAGAGGCAGCGCTTCAGCTGCGCTTCGGCTTCGGCTTGCTTGCCTGCGTTTTCCGCCAGGAGGCCGAGGATGAAGTAGGCCTCCGGCGAATCGGGCTGCTGCGCGAGGAATTCGCGGCAGGCGGAATCGGCTTCCACCAGTTTGCCGGCATCGGCCAGCTTGCGCGCGTGCACGAGGAGGGTTTCGTCGCCGGCAGCGATCATCGGGGGCGTTGCGGCTGCGCTGGCGCCTGTACGGCTGGCATGGGCCGAACGCGGCTTGGCGGCGGCCGTGGCTGGAGATGTGCCGGCGGGGCGCGTGCCGGTGCCCGCTGGCGGCGCTGCCTGGGCAATGCGGGCGCCTCGCGCCGGGACCTCGGGTGCGGCGGCAGCGTCGGCTGCGGCGGCGGATTGGCCCGGCGCGGGAGCGGGGCGTTGAGTGCGTCCGGCGCGGGCTGGCAGGGCGTCGCGCGCGGGGGCGCCGGGGCGCTTGATGTCCTTGCGCAGGGCAAATGCCTGCCGGTGCGGCAGCGGCGAGAAGCCGTTGCGGACGAAGGAGGGAACTTCCGCGTACCCCGCCAGCATCATGCCGTCATTGGCCAGGTGCGCGGACAGGCGTTCGATGGCGGCCGCGGTGGTCTGTTCGTCGAAGTAAATCAGCAGGTTGCGGCAAAAGATCACGTCATACTGACGTGCCGAACCAAGCTCGCCTTCGAGAATGCTGCCCTGGTGGAAGCGGATGCGCGCGCGCAGGGCATCGTCGATGCGGTATTGCTCGTCCTCGCCGAGCCAGGTGAAGTAGCGGTCGCGAAACGACAGGTCCCGTCCGCGGAAGGCGTTGCGCCCGAAGACTCCTGCTTCGGCGCGTGCAATGCAGGCCGCGCTGATGTCTACGGCGTCGATCATGAACGACTGAGGTTTTACGCCGGCATCGCACAGGGCCATGGCCATGGAGTACGGCTCTTCCCCGCCGGCGCAGGGCACGGACAGAATGCGCACGACTTTGGCGCCCTCGGCCAGGCGCTGGCGCACAAAGCCGGCCGCCGCAACGAAAGCCTGTGGGTCGCGGAACAGCCAGGATTCCGGCACCACGACCAGTTCCACCAGATGGCGCAGCTCCTCGTCGTCCAGCCGTTCCAGGTAGGCACTGCGCTCAGCCTGCCGGGTCGCCTCCATGCGCCGCTTCACTGCCTGTTCGACCGTATTGCGGGCCAGGTTCATGCCGGTCAGGCTGCGCAATGTGGCGAGTACGTTCATCCTGCTTCAACCTCCGCCGGGAACAGGCGCGCCCGCAATTCGGCCGGCAGCAGGTCATTGACCTCGACCAGCTGCACCATGCCTTTGGCATCGCCCGCCACCTGGCCCAGGAAAGGGGCCGCCTGCACGCCGCTGGGCGCCAGCTCTTGCGTCGACACGTCGTGCACGCCCTGCACGCGCTCGGCCATCAAGCCCAGCGCATGTACCTTGCCATCGGGCGCCGTATAATCGGCCACCACGATGCGCGTGTCGAAATGCTGCCGCGACGGCGCACCGCCGCTGATGCGCGACAGGTCGATCACGGGCGTCGGGGCGCCGTGCAGGTTCATCAGCCCAGCCACACTGTCCGGCGCCAACGGAATGCCTTTCAGTTCCAGCAGTGGCAGCACGCGCCGCACCTGCCGCAAGGGCAGGCCATAGCGGTCGGGGCCAATGTGGAAGACGAGTACTTTCATGCGTTGACGGCGAAGGTGGAAACGCTTGATTGCAGGTCGCCAGCGGCATACTGCAGCTGATGCACTGCCTCGCTGGTGGCTTTCAGCGATTCGACGGTCTGCTGCGTGGCATCGTTAAGTTGCATCATCGTTTCGCTGATTTGCTGCGCACCCACGGCCTGCGCCTGCATGCCCTGCAGTACAGCGTCGAACTGCGGCGCCAGCTTCTGCACCTGGTCCATCACGCCGGACAACTGGTCGGTCACCTGGCGCACTTCGCCAACGCTGCGGCGGATCTCTTCCGAGAATTTGTCCATGCCCATGACGCTGGCCGAAACGGCCGACTGCATTTCCTTCAGCATCTGCTCGATGTCCCAGGTCGACACGGATGTCTGGTCTGCCAGGCGGCGGATTTCGGTAGCCACCACGGAGAAGCCACGGCCCGCTTCGCCCGCCTTCTCCGCTTCGATAGCGGCATTCAGCGACAGGATGTTGGTCTGGTCGGCCACCTTGGTGATCGTGGTCAGCACCGAGTTGATGTTGGAAGCTTTTTCCGACAGCGCTGCCAGCTTGGCATTGATGGAGTCGGTCGCGTTGACCATGTTTTGCATGGTCTGGTCCATGCGGCGCAGGTTGCCCTGCGCCTCGGAGGTGGCGTTGGTGGTGAAGTCGGCCACTGCGGTCGCGTCTTCCATCGTCTTCAGCAACTGCGAGGTGTTCGACGAAATTTCCTTGGTGGTGCTGAGCACTTCCACCGAGGTCTGGGCCTGTTCGACCCCGGTCGCTTCCTGCTGTTTGGCCGAAGCGGCAATTTCTGTCGCCGAGGTGGTGACCTGGATGCCGGCCTTCTGCACATTGTTCAGGAGCTGTCGCAGGTTGTCGAACATGCGCTGCAGGCCTTCGCCGAGCTGGCCGATGGCGTCCTCCCCGGTGACGGTGATTTTTCCGGTCAGGTCGCCATTGGCCGCACCCGAAACGGTGACCAGCAGCGCATCGACCTTGCGCCGCAGGTCGTTGGTCAGGTCCAGTTCGCGCCTGGTTGCCGCTTGCAGCTGGACCGCCATCTTGTTGAAGTCTTCGCTGACCTTGCCCAGTTCGTCACCGGATGTGACCTCGATGCGTGCCGACTCGTCGCCGCCGCCCAGGCGGGAGAGCGCTGCGGTGAGGTTGCTCAGCGGCCCCAGGATCGCACGCGCCAAGGCATAGGCGATCAGCACCGATAACACGACTACCGCGATGCCGCCACCGATCATCAGGTTGTTCTGGCTGGAGTGCAGCTCGACGGATTTGGCGCTGCGTTCGGCCAGCAAGCGGCGCTCTTCTTCGCCAGCCTGTTCCATCAGCTCGCGTGCGGTGGAGACGATGGCAGCCGCTTCTTTCAGCTCCGACGACTGGCCCAGGGTATCCGCAGCGCCCTTGGTGTCGCCCAATGCGCGGCGCTTTTCGATCTGGCGGCGAATGTTCACATCGGCCCAGGTGGCCAGCAGGGCTTGCGCGCGCTTCAGGCGCTCGTTCTGCTGCGCGTTGTCGGCCGTCAGCTGGACCGCTTTCGCAATATGCTGCTTCAACTGTTCGGCATTTTCGCGCTCGCTGGCGATGAAGGTTTCGTTGCCGGTCAGGATGTATCCGCGCGTATCAACCTGGATCTGCAGCGAGGCGTTGTTCACGCGATCAAGCTCGATCAGCACCTCCATCGTGTGCTTGTCCCAATTATTGGCATCGGTCAGGCGGCTGAAATTATTGTAGGCCAGGATCAGGAGTAGCAAGATGATTGCCACTATGCTGCCGAAGCCGATATACAGTTTATTCTTGATGCTCAGGTTATTCATGCGCGGGTCTCCGGGGACGAGGGACTTTCTTCCAAGGCAATGTAGCAAAAAAAACGGGCCGCGCAAAGCGGCCCGTCCTGGAGAGCGGAGCAGTGATTACTGGCCGCGCTTATTCCTTGCGTTGGCGGCGATGCGCATGCGCAGCGCGTTCAGCTTGATGAAGCCACCGGCGTCGGCCTGGTTGTAGGCGCCGCCGTCTTCGTCGAAGGTGGCGATGGTCTGGTCGAACAGCGAATCGGTCTTCGAATCGCGGGCCACCACGATCACATTGCCCTTGTACAGTTTGACGCGCACCCAACCGTTCACGGTTGCCTGGGTGTGGTCGATCAGGGTTTGCAGCGCAACGCGCTCCGGCGCCCACCAGTAGCCGTTGTAAATCAGCGAGGCGTAGCGTGGCATCAGGTCGTCCTTCAGGTGGGCCACTTCGCGGTCCAGGGTGATCGACTCGATGGCGCGGTGCGCCTTCAGCATGATGGTGCCGCCAGGGGTTTCGTAGCAGCCGCGCGACTTCATGCCGACGTAGCGGTTTTCCACCAGGTCCAGGCGGCCGATGCCGTGCTTGCCGCCCAGGCGGTTCAGCTCAGCCAGGACGGTGGCAGGGGACATGCGGGTGCCGTTCAGGGCCACGATGTCGCCCTTTTCGAATTCGATGTCCAGGTATTCCGGCTGGTCCGGAGCAGCTTCCGGGCTGACGGTCCAGCGCCACATCGATTCTTCGGCTTCGGCACTCGGGTTTTCCAGGTGGCGGCCTTCGAAGGAGATGTGCAGCAGGTTGGCGTCCATCGAGTATGGCGCGCCGCCGTTCTTGTGCTTCATGTCGATTTCGATGCCTGCGTCTTCCGCGTATTTCAGCAGCTTTTCGCGCGACAGCAGGTCCCACTCACGCCATGGGGCGATCACGCGCACGCCTGGCTTCAGTGCGTAGGCGCCCAGTTCGAAGCGAACCTGGTCGTTGCCCTTGCCGGTGGCGCCGTGCGAGATGGCGTCGGCGCCGGTCTGGTTGGCGATCTCAATCAGGCGCTTGGCGATCAGTGGGCGTGCGATCGAAGTGCCCAGCAGGTATTCGCCTTCGTACACGGTGTTGGCGCGGAACATCGGGAACACGAAGTCGCGCACGAACTCTTCGCGCACGTCGTCGATGAAGATGTTCTCAGGCTTGATGCCGAACTTCAGCGCCTTGGCGCGTGCCGGCTCCAGTTCTTCACCCTGGCCCAGGTCGGCGGTGAAGGTCACGATTTCGCACTTGTAGTTATCCTGCAGCCATTTCAGGATCACGGAGGTGTCCAGGCCGCCGGAGTAGGCGAGGACTACTTTTTTTACGTCGCTCATGGTTTTCTCAGTCAGTTGGGTTTTCGGTGTCGATGCGGCCCAGGAGCAGGTACTCGATCAGGGCTTTTTGCACGTGCAGGCGGTTCTCGGCTTCGTCCCAGACCACGGATTGCGGGCCGTCGATGACGTCAGCGGAAACTTCCTCGCCGCGGTGGGCCGGCAGGCAGTGCATGAACAGGGCGTCCGGCTTGGCGCGGGCCATCTTGGCGGAGTCGACGATCCAGCCGTCGAAGGCCTTCAGGCGGGCGGCGTTTTCTTCTTCGTAGCCCATCGAGGTCCAGACGTCGGTGTTGACCAGGTCTGCGCCTTCGCAGGCGTCGGACGGGTTGGCGAAGAAGGTGTAGCGGTCGGTCGATACCAGCGACATGTCCATGTCGTAGCCGTGCGGCGTGGAGACATTGACGTGGAAGCCGAACACTTCGGCCGCCTGCAGCCAGGAGTACAGCATGTTGTTGGCGTCACCCACCCAGGCCACGACCTTGCCCTTGATCGAGCCGCGATGCTCGATATAGGTGAAGATGTCGGCAAATACCTGGCATGGATGGTGTTCGTTGGTCAGGCCGTTAATCACCGGTACGCGCGAATGCGCAGCGAAACGCTCGATGATGTCCTGGCCGAAGGTGCGCACCATGATGATGTCGCACATGCGGGACATGACCTGGCCAGCATCTTCCACCGGCTCGCCGCGGCCCAGCTGGGAATCGCGGGTATTGAGGTAGATCGCGGCGCCGCCCAGCTGGTGCATGCCGGCCTCGAAGGAGAGGCGGGTACGGGTCGAATTCTTGTCGAACACCATGACCAGGGTGCGGTCGATCAGCGGGTGGTAGATCTCGTAGGCTTTGAACTTGCGCTTGATTTCCGCTGCGCGGGCGATCACATATTCGTACTCCTCCAGGGACAGGTCTTTGAACTGGAGATAGTGCTTGATGCTTTTAGGTGGTATAGACATCTTTGCAAAGTTTTGCTGCGGTGGACTAAAGATTATACGGGCATTTCAATAAATCGTGGCCGGGCGTTCGGGATCATGCTGCGGCGCTGATAGTGGCAGGTCCAGCGCGAAGGTGGTGCCAGCGCCGCCGCTGTCGACGGCGATCTGGCCGCCGAGCAGGGAAGTGACGATGTTGTAACTGATTGACAGCCCCAGCCCAGAGCCGCCTTGCCCCAGTTTGGTGGTGAAAAACGGGTCGAAGATGCGGGTCAGGTTCTCCGGCGCGATGCCGCTGCCGTCGTCACTGAAGGATATTAGCACGCGGCCTTCCACCGGTGTCGCCGCCACCAGGCGCAGTTGGCCGCCTTCGCGGCCATCGAAGGCGTGCAGCAGGGCGTTGTTGATCAGGTTCGTGATGACCTGGCCGAAGGGACCGGGATAGCTGTCAAGCATGATCAGCTCCGGCACCTCCAACTCGATCTTGTGGCCTTCCTTGCGGATGCGGTTCATCACTGTGGCCACCACTTCATGCGTCACCTGGTGCAGGTTGAAGATACGGCGCTGCTCGGTGGTGCGGTCGACTGCCACCTGCTTGAAGCTCGATACAAGGTCGGCGGCGCTATGCAGGCCGCGCATCACCAGCGTGGAGGCCTTGCGCGCATCGTCGATGAAGGCCAGCAGCTCGGACTTGCGCAGCCCGCGGCCGTTGATCACTTCTTCCAGCTCGGTGGTTTTCTGTTCCAGCGTGCTGGCAATCAGCAAGCTGTTGCCGATCGGCGTATTCAGTTCATGCGCCACGCCGGCCATCAGTGCGCCCAGTGCTGCCAGTTTTTGCTGCGACACCAGTTGCGACTGGGCTTCCTGCAGCTGCCTGTAGGCCAGTGCGTTATCGAGTGCGATGGCGCCATAGGCGCACAGGGTGCGGAAAATCAGGCGTTCCCGTTCGCCGTAGGCATTGTCATGCATGGCCTGCGCGGTCATCACGCCCAGCGCCCGTTCGCCCACCAGCAGCGGCACGTAAAGCGCGCTGCGGCTGGCTGCGGTACCGGGCGTGACCGTGCTGTCGCGCTCCGGCGGGATCTGGTCGATGTATACCTCGCGCCGTTCGCGCAGGCATTGCGCGGTGTAGGCGCTAGGGTGGTCCAGCGGGATCGTGTTGCGGGGCAGGGCCTGGCCGGCCTCCACGCCGAAGGCGCGCTCCAGATGGCGGCCGGAAGGATCGACCAGGTAGACCGCGAAGGTATTGGCTGACAGCAGGGCATGGGTGTAGCGGTCCAGGGCCTGGAACACGGCGCCGGCATCGAGGTGGGTGGTGATTTCCTGGCCGATGGCAGACAGGCGTTCGAGCAGCTTGCTGGTTTGCTGCAGTACCTCTGCGCGGCGCGCTTCGGACATGGCCAGCTCGCGGTGGTGCAAGCCTTCCGCGCGTGCTTGTTCGGTCTGGTGGTGCACTTGCATGGCGATGGCGCGGCTGGTGGCCTCCAGCGTATGGGTCTTTTCGCGCGCGGCGCTGGCGGCCGTGGCCATCTGGTAGGCGCGGCCAAAGTCGCCCAGGCTGGCATACTCGGCGCCCAGCGCGTCGTACAGGTCGCCCGGCACGGTGTAGCCTTTGATCGTTTGCGCGGCCTCCAGCGCCTTGTGCAGGTAATGCAGGCGGGCGTTGGGCGCTTCCATGCCGGGCGGTGCCGACAGCTGGAGCTGGCCGTGGATCAGGGCCAGCACGCGCAGCGCCGCAATATGGTGGAAGGCATTGTGGTGGCGCGCGGCGCGCTCCACCGCCAGCAGCGCCATGTCCAGCGCTTCCAGCGAGCGGTTGAGGAAGCACAGGGCATGCGCCTGGCCGCGCAGTGCAACGATCTTGAAGTCGCCCTGCTGCAGTGCTTCGGCGCGCTCGGACAGGCGCTGGAAGGCATCGAGCGCTTCGCCGTAGTCCTTTTTGTCCAGGCATAGCTCACCCAGGTGCTGCAGGGCGATGGCGTAGGTGCGGCCATTGGCCTGTGGCGCCAGGATCACCAGCGCTTCGCGCAGCAATTCCTCCGCGGCGTCGAGGCGGCCCAGGCGGCGCACGATGTCCGCCGTGTGCACCAGGCAGGAGCCGATGCTGCGCGGCCAGCCGGTGGGCTTGGCCAGTTCCATGGCGCGCTGCATCCATTCCAGGCCGGAATGGTGGTCGTTCAGCTGCGAGAATTTTTCCGCGATATTGGTTGCGGCGGTGGCGGCGGCGCGGATCTGGCCCGTTTCGAGCGCGGCCTCATAGCTGCGGATGTAGAAGCCGGCCGAATTGCCGATGTCGCCGGCCTGGCTGGCGGCGATGGCAAAGAAATCGTTGATCCAGCAATCGACGCTGGGCGGCACCTCTTTGGACAGGTCGAAACGGTCGCCCCAGCGCTCGGTGGCGGCGCGCAGGTCGCGCAGCGCTGCCCAGCGGGCCTGGACGGCATCGGCGACGGTGGCGCGCTGTTCGTCGCCCGCCAGGTGGGCCGCTGCGGAGCAGGCCTCCAGTTCGGCGTCGCGCTGGCCATGGTTGCCGCGGTCGACCGAGATCCACGCTTTCAGCCAATGAGCGTCGGCGCGGCCGATATGGTCGTCCTGTGCGTCGAAGACCTCCAGCGCGCGCGAGGCCAGGCTGGCGGCGGCGTCGAGCTCCCCCAGCAGCCAGCGGATTTCGCCGTCGACCAGTTGCAGCCGCGCTTCCAGTGAAGCCCGGGCATCGTCCGGCAAGTGGGCGGCCGGCAGCAGGGCCGACGCTTCGCGCGCCAGTTCCTGCGCGCGCTTGCCGTCGCGCTGGCGCAAGTGCCAGGCCAGGGGCAGCAGCACTGGAAGCCGGGCAATGCCACGCAAGGGCAGGAGCTCAAGCTCCCACTGCGCAACGGCATCGTCATCGGCAAACAGCAGCTGCATTGGCGTCCTGTCAGTAAAGCGTTTGCGAGGACTCGTGCAGCAACTGGCCGTACAGCGTATGCCGCATTTTCGCGATCTTGCCTTCGTTGACGGCCTCCAGCACGGCGCATTGCGGCTCGCTCAAGTGCCGGCAGTTGTAGAAGCGGCAGCCGCCCAGATAGGGCTGGAAATCGCGGAAGGCCCGCTCCAGCATGCCTTCGCTCAGGTGGTACAGGCCGAATTCCTGGAAGCCGGGCGAATCGATCACGCTCGAATCGGGGCCCACGTGGTACAGGCGGGTGAAGGTGGTAGTGTGCTTGCCGGTATCGAGCGCCTCGCTGATTTCGCGCGTGGCGATATCGGCGTCGGGCACCAGAATGTTGATCAGCGAAGACTTGCCCATGCCGGACTGGCCGATCAGGATCGAGGAATGCCCTTGCAGCAGGGGCGCCAGCGTGGCGCCGGTCTGCTCCGGCTGGCCGGTGGCCGACACTTCGATCACTTCATAGCCCATGGCCGAATACACTTGCAGGCGCTTGCGCGCGTGCTCCAGCATATCGGTCACGTCGACCTTGTTCAGCAGCAGGCGCACATGGATGCCAGCCGCCTCCGCCGCCACCAGGGCGCGCGACACCAGGTCGTCCGAGAAGCTTGGTTCCGTAGCGACCACGATGAACAGTTGGTCGACGTTGGCGGCCAACAGCTTGGACTTGTACTGGTCGGAGCGGTACAGCAGCGTCTTGCGCTCCTGGATCTTGTCGATCACTGCCTGGTCGGGCGAAGTCAGGGTCAGGTCGACGATATCGCCGACTGCCACATTGGTCTTCTTGCCGCGCGTGACGCATTGCAGGCGCTGGCCGTCCGCTTCCGCCAGGTAGTGGCGGCCATGGGCTGCGATGATGGTGCCGGTTCGCTTGGTTCCCTTGCTCATGCCTGGCCCAGTGCATCGGCCTTGGCGGCACAGATGAAATCGTTGATCGACAAGCCGTTGACCGAGTGCGTGTCGTAGCGCACCTGGCAGGTCTTGTAGCCCACCACTATCTCGGGGTGGTGGTCTTCGCGGTGGGAGATGTAGGCCAGCGCATTCACGAAAGCCATCGTCTCGTAGTAATTGTTGAAGCCGAAGGTGTTCACCAGCTTGCCGCTGGCCATGCTCCAGCCATCCAGCAATTGGCACAGGCGCAGCGCTTCGGCCGCATCCAGGGCTTGCGTCTGGTGGCTGCAGCGCAGCGCGCGCAGGTCGGCCGCGGTGTGGATATTTGCTGTCATTGTGCTGCCGCCAGGTTGAGTTGACGAATCCGCACGCTGGCAGGCGGGTGCGAATCGTAGAAGGCCGAATGCAGCGGGTCAGGCGTCAGGGTCGACGCATTGTCCTCGTACATCTTGACCAGCGCCGATACCAGGTCGCGCGCATCGGTGTGCTTGGCAGCGAAGGCATCGGCCTCGAACTCGTGTTTGCGCGAGCTGAGCGAAGTCAAAGGGCCAAACAGGAAGGTAAATACCGGCAGCACCAGCATGAACAGCAGCAGCGCCAGTGCGTCGTTGGACTGGCCCGGCACGATGATCGGATTCACGCCCAGGCCGGTGTAGAACCAGAGTTGCCCTTTCAGGTAGCCCAGCAAAGCCAGGAAGCCAAGCGACAGGCCAAACATCACCCCGATGCGCTTGATGATGTGTTTCAGCTTGAAGTGGCCAAGTTCATGCGCCAGCACCGCTTCCACTTCCTGCGGCGACAGGCTGGACACCAGGGTATCGTAGAACACGATGCGCTTGGCCGCGCCAAAGCCGGAGAAATAAGCATTGCCATGTGCGCTGCGCTTGGAACCGTCCATCACGAACAGGCCTTTGGAAGCGAAGCCCACGCGCGCCATCAAGCCTTCGATGCGCAGCTTCAGCGATTCGTCTGCCAGCGGCGTGAATTTGTTGAACAGCGGCGCAATCAGGTTGGGGTAGAGCGCCATCACCAGCAGCTGGAAGCCGCACCACACGAACCATGCATACAGCCACCACAGGCTGCCCGCCTTTTCCATCAGCACCAGGATCACCCATACCAGCGGCAGGCCGATCACGGCCGCGACGCCGGCGCCTTTGACCAGGTCCAGGAAGAACAGGCGCTTGCTCATCTTGTTGAAGCCAAAGCGCTCTTCCAGCTTGAACTGGCGGTAGTAGTCGAGCGGCAGGTCGACCACACCCGAGATGACGCAGACGGCAACAATCAGGCCAAGCTGGTAAGTCATGCCGCCGCCGGTGGCGTTGAACAGGGTCGCAGAAAGCCATTGCAGGCCGCCCAGCAAGGTAAAGCAGATCAGCATGATGCTGGACACCATGAAGTTCACCAGCCCCAGCTTGGTACGCTCAATGGTGTAGTCGGCCGCTTTCTGGTGGGCCGGGAGGGGAATCTTTTCCGCGAAGTCAGCCGGCACGGCGGCGCGGTTTTGCATCACATGGCGAATGTGGCGCGAGGCGAGCCAGAAGCGCACCACCAGGGTTAATGCTAAAAAAGCAACGAACAAAAACGAAAACGCGTGTGAATACATTCTGTGCCTGTGAGAAAATGGCGGATTAATCCTGCCTTATATTGTCTTAGAGAGAATTATGTCACAAGCGAACGACACCCCAGCAACCCAGGCCACCCCGCAGCGCCCGAATGAAATGAACCTGGTGTGGGTCGATATGGAAATGACCGGCCTGGAACCTGAGACCGACCGCATTATCGAAGTGGCAATGGTAGTCACCGACATGCACCTGAACGTGCTGGCAGAAGGCCCTGTGCTGGCGATCCACCAGTCGGACGAAACGCTGGACAAGATGGACGCCTGGAACAAGGGCACCCACGGCCGCTCCGGCCTGATCGACCGCGTCAAAGCGTCGACCGTGAGCGAAGCCCAGGCCGAAGCGGAACTGATCGCCTTCATGCGCCAATGGGTGCCGAACGGTAAATCGCCGATGTGCGGCAACACCATCGGCCAGGACCGCCGCTTCATGGTCAAGTACATGCCGAAGCTGGAGGCGTTCTTCCACTACCGCAATATCGACGTCTCGACCCTGAAGGAACTGGGCCGCCGCTGGAAGCCGGAAATGGTCGCCGGCTTCAAGAAAGCGCAGAAGCACACCGCGCTGGCCGACATCATTGAATCGATCGAAGAACTCAAGTACTACCGCGACAACTTCATCAAGCTGTAAGACTGTTTGAACGGAAGAGCCCGTGTCTCATTTGGGGTGTGACCCCATGGTGGGACACGGGCTCTGCCATTTTAATTGCAAAGAATACACTTTCCATAAAGAATCATTTATCATTCCTTTCTTGCAATTTTATTTGTATTGTCTGGAATGCTATGAATTTTTCAAAGTTGGCCGTTACCCTGAGCTTGTCGTGCGGCCTGGCACTTCCGGCCTTGCTGACCGGATGCGGCGTCACCACACAAAGGAGCCGGCTTGCGGCGCCATTGACTGCGGGGGAAAGCCCGGTCGCAATCAGTATCACCAACAATACAAGGGAAATTCACGCGTTTGACGAGATCAAGGTGAAGAACCTTGGCACCAACGAATTGCACACGCTGTGGAGGATTAAAGGCATCCCCTCGATGGACACCAGCTTGTACATGGATGTGCTGCCGGCGGCGGAATACCAGGTCGTCGCCCTTGTGGACAGCACCACCCGTCGTCGGGTCAACCTGAACGAGGGAGCCAGCCTGTTCGGTAATTTCCGCGTGAAAGGCGGCGGCCCTGTGGATCTGGGGCGGCTGGTCATTACGCCGCTCAATTCCAAAGTCCTGGTCGGGCGCAGCAATAAGGTCAGCAATAACTCCACCTTGATCAGGGGCTATACGCCGTACGCCGATCAGTTCGACAAGGAAGCGGCAGGCGGCTGGCTGGACCCGCGCAATCCGGATGACCACGTCGAAGAATATGCGATGAGCAAGCCGGTGGAACTGTCCTGTTTCGTCGAAAAAGACAATGCGTTTGTGATGGCTTCCGGCCGCATGGGCGTGCTGATGTTGCGTCACGCGAAAGGCAACTGGTCCACCTTGCAAAGCAAGAACCTCGCAGCGCTGAACTGCGCCACCCCGGTCGACCTGCCTGCCTACGACCTTCTGGTTACGGGTGAGTTCGGAACGCTGCTGGGCCATGTAAAGGGATCTGGCGAATTGCGCCATATTTCGACTGGCAACCTCCCGTTCGGTGATTTGTGGCGGATCGTCGGCAGCGAGAAACACGGCTGGTATATCGCCATTTATAACGGCGACAGCATGGCCTTGTTCCATTCACCGGTGCTGGAGAACGGAAATTGGACGGAAGTTCGCCGGGAAGCGGCGGATAAGTTTTGGATGTGGCCCACTGCCAACGGCCTGGCGTATACGACTGGAACCAAAACCATCGAAATGCTGGATTTCAGCAGCGGCAAGTGGAGCAGCTATGCGGTGCCCGAAGGTAAAGTTTTCAGCTTCAGAATCAGCCCAACCGGCATGATGGCGATCGAGAAATGGCGCTCTCGCTACGTCTCATATGACGCAGGCCAGCACTGGGAGGAAGTGAAAATCGTCTTGCCTGCCGGTGCTTCACCTTCGGGGGGCATGCAACAAATGTCTGATGGCTCGCTGGTGGTCATGGCCTCCGTTCGGCCTGGCTTTGGCAGCGCCCTTTATCGTAGCATCGACAAGGGCAAGACCTGGGAACTACTGAATGGGTTCAGTTCCGAATACGATGTCCATGCGCTGAAATCGATTCCGTTGCTGCAGGTGGAGCGCGCTTATCGTAGCCCCTATATGACCGTGGGAAGCTCGTTCGATGGCAAAAACTGGAGGCTTGAGTACACCAACTTCAACCTTGCCGAGTATGAACGCAGCAAGAAAAGCGGCTCCAAATAAGCGGGACGGACATTAAAGGGGGCTCCCCCCTTCCTTAGTCTTTGAACGCCGGCGCGCGCTTGGCCATGCCGGACATCATCGCTTCCTGCAGGTCGGCCGACATCAGCATGGCGGCGTTCCAGGTGGCGTTGTAATTGAGGCCGTCGGCGATGGAATGGTCGCGCGCATAGGTGATCATTTCCTTCACGCCACGCACCGCCAGCGGGGCTTTGGAGGCGATATCGGCGGCAATGGCGCGCACGCCTTCGCGCAGTGCTTCCTGCGATGCGAAGACGCGGTTGACCAGGCGGATTTCCTTTGCTTCCGCCGCGTCCACCTTGCGTGCGGTATAAGCCAGCTCGCGCGCCATGCCTTCGCCGATCAGGCGCGGCAAGCGCTGCAAGGTGCCCACGTCGGCCGTCATGCCGATATCGATTTCCTTGATTGAGAACCAGGCGTCTGCCGAGCAGTAGCGCATGTCGGCACAGGTAATCAGGTCGATGCCGCCGCCCACGCAGGCGCCGTGCACCGCCGCCAGGACCGGCTTGCGGCAGCGTTCCAGGCTGGTCAGGGTGTCCTGCAAATCGAGGATGATGCGGCGCAGGGACTCGCGCATGCGGCCATCGCAGTCGTTCTGGATCTGCTGGCCCAGGCCCATCATCATCTGCAGGTCGATCCCGGCGGTGAAGGCCTTGCCTTCGCCTTCCAGCACCGCGACGCGGATCTCCGGCGTGTCGTCCACGTAGCGGAAGGCGCTGCGGATGTCGTGCCACATGGCCAGGTTCATCGCGTTCAACTTCTCTGGCCGGTTCAGGCGCACGGTGGCGATGTGGGCTTCTACGCTGACGGCAACTGTTTCGAATTCTGGAATGCTCATGGGGTCTCTCCTCTATAGTCAGGTACGCAATTATGGCAGCGGCCCCGCGCAGGATTTAGAGTAAAGACGCAAAAAAGCCCGCGCTTGGCGGGCTTTCCGGGAGCTTCGCGCTTATTGGTCGGCGCCGTGGCACTTCTTGTACTTCTTGCCGCTGCCGCATGGGCAGTCGTCGTTGCGGCCGACTTTCGGCTCTTCGTGCTTGACGGTGGTCACGCCGGTTTTGCGGCGCGGTACCCACCATTTGTGGATGGCCGGCAGGTTGGCTTCGATGTCCAGCGCCAGTTGGTGCGCTTTAACCGGGTCTTCCACTTCCGGCAGTTCTTCCGGCTTGATCTCGTCGGCGCCCAGCAGGTAGATCGGGCGCATCAGCGGCGCTGCTTCGGAATCCCAGATCGCGTCCCAGGAACCAGGGCGCAATTCCATGCCTTCCCAGAAGCCCCAGCACCAGGCTTCGGCGTTCAGCAGGACCTTGCCTTCGTGTTCGTGCTCGACGAACAGCGGCTCGAACTCCTTCGGCGCCACTTCAAAGGTCACCAGCACTTCGTTCATGAAACGGGTGATCAGGTTGTAGATGCGCTCTTCCTGCTTCGGGTTTTTGAACTTCGGGCCATCCTTGCGGTCTTCGCCCCAGATGCTTGGCAGCCATTCGGCCGGGGTGATCGGTTCCGGGCCGATGGCGATGGCGGTCAGGTAGCCATGCAGGTGGTCCATCGTCATGGAATCCTCCGGGCTCTGGTCGCCCAGCAGGAAGTTGTCGAGTTCGTCGAATTCTTTGTCGGTCAAAGGCTGGTCGAGTTGCATGGCTTGGTGCTCAATATATTGGGTCGAAGGGCGACAGTATACGCCCTGGCCCTTACAATAGCGAGGATGACGCATCCATTCCTCGATTTGAGCCCGGACCGGGTACTAGACGCCCTGGCCAGCATTGGCCTGTATGGCGATGGCCGCCTGCTGGCGCTGAATTCCTACGAAAACCGTGTCTACCAGGTGGGCATGGAGGAGGGGCCGCCGGTGGTGGCCAAGTTTTACCGCCCCGGGCGCTGGACCGACGAGCAGATCCTGGAGGAGCATGCCTTTGTGCAGGAACTGCAGGAGCGCGAGGTGCCGGCCGTGCCGGCCCTGGAGCGCGATGGCCGCACCCTGCATGAATTCGAAGGCTTCCGCTTTGCGGTGTTCTCGCGCCATGGCGGGCGGGCGCCGGAGATGGACGATCCCAAGGTGCTGGAGTGGACCGGCCGCTTTATCGGCCGCATCCACGCGGCCGGCGCGGCGCGGCCGTTCGCTACCCGTCCCACGCTGGACATTGCTTCTTTCGGGGAAGAGCCGCGAGACTGGCTGCTGGCCAATGATTTCCTGCCGCCGGAGCTGGTGACGCCCTGGCGTTCGGTGGTCGACCAGGCGCTGGATGGCGTGCGGCGCTGCTATGAGCGGGCAGGGCAGGTGGCTCTGATCCGGCTGCATGGTGATTGTCACGGTGGCAATGTTTTGTGGACGGATGCCGGGCCGCACTTTGTCGACTTCGACGATGCGCGCATGGGCCCGGCCGTGCAGGACCTGTGGATGATGCTGTCAGGGGAGCGGAGCGACATGGTGCGCCAGATGGGCGATATCCTGGCGGGGTACGAAGACATGCGCGAGTTCGACCCGCGCGAGCTGTACTTGGTGGAAGCCTTGCGGACGTTGCGTCTTATCCACTACTCGGCCTGGCTGGCGCGGCGATGGGATGATCCTGCGTTTCCGGTGGCTTTTCCATGGTTTAATACACAACGATACTGGCAAGACCGTATCCTCGAATTGCGCGAGCAAATCGCGCTGATGGACGAGCCGCCTTTGTGGCCGGTTTGAACGAAACCCGGTAAACCTGGGTCAGACCCAAGGGTCCGACCCTGAACGGTCTCCAGTCCTGGGCCGGGTGGCCCTGCGGCAGCCGCATGGGCGGGTCTGACCCTTGGGTCAGACCCTGGTTTACCGGGTTAAAAACGAGAATTACCGGGGTTTCCCAGCTTTCCTCAAGAGCTTCGCCCCTGTTGGACTCATCGATAATGGCAACATCACCCTAAAAGCCAAGCGAGATTCCTCATGCAAGCACAACTGCCGCCAAACACCGACGCCGTCGCCAACGACCGTGCTGAGCATGAGAAGGCCGAGCTGAAGGCGATCACCGAGGCCATCGCCCGCGTCGAAGCCGAAGCCAAAGCCCAGTGCGCCGCCGAATCGCGTGCGGTGGCCGAAGCCCGTGCCCGCGCCTTGGCCGAAGACCGCGCTGCCCTCGAATCCGCCGCCGCAGCAGCGGCAGTGCAGAACGCCGAGGCTGCCGAAGAAGCCATCCGCATCAACAAGGAACGCCTGGAAACCCTGCGCGCCGCCGCCTCCGCCAGCGTGGCCCGCCTGGAAGCCGTCAAGCAGGAAACCGCCGAACTGCGTGCCCGCATGGATGCCGACATCCAGGTGCGCCTGGCCGCCGAACAGCGCGCCAAGGCCGAAGAGGAAAGCCGCCGCCGCGCCGCCGAACAGGTTGCGGAAGAGGCCAAACTGGCGGAACTGGCCAGCAAGGCCGCCGAAGAGCTGGCCGCCCAGGCCGAGCAAGCCCGCCTGCAAGCCGCTGAGCGCGCCGCCGCCGTGCAAGCCGCCCACGATGAAGTGATGGGCGTGGCTTCCGCCGATGCCCGCATGACCACGATCGCGCGCGAACGCGAGCGCCAGGCCCACGCCGCGCGCCAGACTGCCGAACAACTGGCCCAGGCCGAAGCCGAAGCCCTGGAAGCAATCCGCCAGCGCGAGCGCGCTGACCAGGTGGCGCTGGAAGCTGCTTTCAAGCGCGCCGCAGCCGAAGTGCGTGCGCTGGAAGAAGCCCGCGCCCTGGCACACCTGGAACAGGAACGTGAGCAGATTGCCTTGGCCAAGGCCGAATCCGACCGCAGCGCGGCCCAGTCGCTGCACCTGCGCCTGCAGACTGAAAAAGAAATCCGCGACGCCGCCCAGCATCGCGAGCGCGTGGAAGTAATGGCCGCCAACGCCGCCCAGGCCCGCCGCGACGCCGACCTGCAAATCATCGCCGCCACCGAGCGCCGCGTGGAAACCGACCGCCAGCTGCACGCCATCGCCATGGCCCGCGTGGAAGCCGAACAGCAAGCCGATTTCGAAACCCGCGCCCGCCTCGAAGCCGAAGCCGTGGCGCTGGAGCAGGCCAAGCTGCGCGAGAAAGCCGAGCAAGCCGCCGCCGAGCAAGCCCGCATTGAAGCCGAAGAACACCAGCGCGCCGCCGCCATCGCGGCCGAGCGCCAGCAACTGTCAGCACGCTCCGCTGCCGTGGCTGCCGAGCAGGCTTCGGCCGAGAAGATCGAGCGCGATGCCGTCGCTGCCCAGCTGGCCGCCGCTGAAGAAGCCAACGCCCTGGCCCAGGAAAAGGCCGCCGCCGCCGTGCGCCTGGCCGACGCCGAGCGTGCCCGCGCTGAAGCGGAGCAGGCGGCGCTCGATGCGATCAATGCCCGCCTGGCAGAAGCCCAGCGTGGCCGCGCCGAAGCCGAACAGGCCGCGCAGGCAGCGATGGATGACCGTATCGCCGCCGAGGAAGTCGCCACTGCGGCTGCCAAGGCGCGCGTCGATGCCGAGCGTGCCGGCGCAGCGGAAGCGCGCCGCAAGGCCGCTGCCGATGCCCGCCTGCAGGTGGCGGCCGAACAGGAAGCTGCTGCCGTGCGGGCGATGGCCGAGCAGGTTGAATATGATGCGGCCAACAAGGCCGCCGCTGCGGAAGCTGCCGCAGCCCAGGCGCGCCTGGCGGGTGAGCTGGTCAAGGCGCAGGCTGAGCGTACCAAGGCCGAGCAAGCGCGCGTTGCGGCGGAGGAATCGCTGCTCAAGTCCGAGCTGGAATTCGTCGCCAAGGAGCGCGAGACCCTGGCGCTGATCGACCAGAAGCTGGTGCAGCAGCGCGCGGCGAACGCGGCCGAGATTCGCGCGGCAAAGGCGATCGAGTTGCGCGTGGAGCTGGAGAAGAAGGCTGCCGCTGCTGCCAAGTCGCGTGCCGATGCCGAGGAGCAGTTGCTGGAAGTTGCGCGCCAGCGTGAGGCGGCCGAACAGGCGGCCAATGAGGCGGAATGGGCCAAGCTGGCGGAGCAGAAGACCCTGGTCGATACCGTTCACGCGCATGCCGAGCTTCAGCGCCGCGTAACCGCGACGACTGCGGCGATGGTGGAGTCGAAGAAGAAGCTGCTGGAGCAGGAGGCTCGCCGCCAGCATGCAGCGCAGAATATGCTGAATGCGATGGAAGAGAAGGTGGCGCATCCCGCCGATGAGCATTCGGAGAATATGGCGCGCGATGTGATTGGGCGGCTGAAGGAAACTGCTGGCGCCGTCTGGCGCGGCCGCTAAACCCGGCAAATCCGGGTCAGACCCAAGGGTCTGACCCTGTCTGATCATCGGCTGACTGGAAAGTACCGGCAAACTGCGCGCTGACTGGGTCTGACCCTTGGGGCTGACCCAGGTTTACCGGGTTTAAGGCTGAATGGTCACCGCCTCAACAAAATACTGCGTATCCCCAAAGCACGAAGTCGGCACGCCCTTATGCTGCGCATAATGCAGTACCACCCGCTTGCCCGCAGCGGCAGCGATCCGGGACGCTACCGCCTCATCCCGCACCGTAAATTCGAACTTCTCCGGAATCATGCCCGGCAACGGGGTCAGCAAAATCTCCCCTTCCCAGGTCTTGCACAGCCACCCGCGCTTGGAAAACTTCTGCAAATACCCGGCACGTTCACCTTCCGAATACGAATAGTTCAACGCCAGCCACACATAAGCTGCAAACAGCAGCGCAACGGCGGCCAGCAGGCCGCCAACAATCACCAACACACGGCTCATTCAGACTCCTGGGGATTTGATTTCTTATATTTGAGGGAAGACCACAGCGAAACACCAATAAACGCCACCCCGGACAGGCCTGTGAACCACTCCGGAATGTGATACTTGACGCTGGCAAACATGATCAGCGCCAGGATGCCGATCGCATAGTGCGCACCATGTTCGAGGTAGATGAATTCGTCCAGCGTGCCCTTGTGCACCAGGTAGACGGTCAGCGAGCGCACATACATGGCGCCAATGGCCAGGCCCAGCATGATGATCACCACGTCGCTGGTGATGGCAAAGGCGCCGATCACGCCGTCAAACGAGAACGAGGCATCCAGCACTTCCAGGTAAAGGAAACCGCCGATCGAGCCGCCGGCCACCGCCTTGCCTACTTCGCCATGGCCTTCTTCTTCCAGCAGGCTGCTGATCCAGCCCACGCCCACGTAAATCGCGGTGCCGATCACGCCGGAGTAAAGCACGGTATAGCGTTTGGCATCCGGCACCATCTGCACGCACAGCACCACGGCCACCAGCGTCAGCAGCACGGCCAGGCTTTCAGTGCCGTATTTGCCTACTTTTTCCTCAAACCAGTGGATCCAGTGCACATCCTTTTCTTCGTCGAACAGGAAGTTCAGGAAGACCAGCAGCAGGAAGGCGCCGCCAAAGGCTGCCACCTCCTCATGCACGCCCAGCAGGTGGCGCGAGTATTCTTCCGGCGTCTTGAGCGCCATATCCCACACCGACAGCATGTCCAGCCCGGTCGCCGCTGCCACGATGGCCAGCGGGAAGATCAGGCGCATGCCGAACACGGCCACGAGGATACCCACGGTCAGGAACAGCTTCTGCCAGAAGGCGTTCCAGTTCTTGAGGACGGAGGCGTTGACTACCGCATTATCAAAGGACAGGGAGACTTCCATCACCCCTAAAACCCCGGTAATCCACAGCGCCGTAATTGCTGCGGACATGCCGCCATGGTTATAGCCCCACCAGCCGGCCAGTCCCATCAAAACGATAGTGACAATAATCGAAATCCTGAAATGCTTCATTTTTGCTTGCTATTAATATTGTTGGTGCGCCGATTATAATGGGGGATTGCACCTTAGGACGCTATAAATGGATCTTGCTTACCTGCTGACGCCTCTTTTGACCTGGATTACTGTCGGTCCGATCAAATTCCTGATTAACAGTATCAAAGCCCGCAAATGGGCGTTCAACCTGGTCGGGAATGGCGGTTTCCCATCCAATCACAGTGCGGTGGTGTCCAGCATGGCCACCTTGATCGCCCTGCGCGAAGGCATGGGGCATCCTGCCTTTGGCGTGGCCGTCGCGCTGTGCTTCATCGTGATCATCGATGCCAACAGCCTGCGCCAGCACGTCGGCCGCCAGGCAGCGGCGATCAACCGCCTGGCCAAGGATGCCACCGATCATAAATGGCTGCGCGAACGGATGGGCCATACCGTGATCGAAATCACCGGCGGCCTGGCTACCGGCATCGCCATGGGCCACATCATTTTCGCCCTGTTCCCGCGCGTTTAATCCCCTCTAATTCCCCTGGATTGCTACATTAATGTAGCAATCCAAATCTGTTGTCCAGCCACCATTTTTGCGGTTCATCCGCGAATCCTGCAGTCCAGCCCTAAAATCCCGCAGTCTGGCCCCCGGTGAATTGACACTCCCCCTCTGTAAAAGGATACTTTTGCACGCTGCAGAAGTATGCATTCAATATTCAAATAAGCCGTCCACCAAACTGGAGATTCACATGTTGCGTAAAACCCTATTAGCTCTCGCCGTTGCATCCGCGCTGGTCGCTTGCGGCAAGTCCGACAAGGCGCCAGAAGCCGGCAAGGCTAGCGCTTCGGCAACTGCCGACGCGAAAGGCAAGGGCGATGACAAGAAGCTTGCAACGCTGCAGGTTGCATCTGAAGATCTGGTGACGGTGGAAAGCAATGCCCTGTCGTCCGGCCCGGTGATCACCGGCTCCATCCAGCCTGAGCGCAAGGCCGACCTGCGCGCCGAAGTCGGCGCCGTCGTCATGCAGGTGCTGAAGGAGAACGGCGAAGCGGTCAAGAAGGGCGACCTGCTGGTGCGCCTGGACGATACCGCGCTGCGCGACAACCTGGCTTCGGCCCAGGAAGCGGTGCGCGCCTCGACCCAGTCGCTGGACCAGGCCGAGCGCGTGCTGGCCCGCCAGAAAACCCTGAAAGCTTCCGGCATGGTGTCCTCGCAAGTGCTGGAAGACGCCGAAGTGCGCCGCAATAATGCCCAGTCCGACCTGTCGGCCGCCAAGGCGCGCCTGGTCGCCGCCAACCAGCAGCTGACCCGCACCCTGGTGCGTGCGCCGTTCGACGGCATCGTCTCCGAACGCAAGGTTTCGGCCGGCGACACCGCGCAGATCGGCAAGGAACTGGTCAAAGTGGTCGACCCGGCGTCGATGCGCTTTGAAGGCCGCGTCTCGGCCGACTCGGTGGGCGTGGTCAAGGCAGGGCAGGGTGTGGTGTTCGCCATCAACGGCTACCCGGGCCAGAACTTCCTGGGCAAGGTCAAGCGCGTTGACCCGGCCGCCAATCCGGTGACCCGCCAGGTGGAAGTGCTGGTCGATTTCGCCGACAAGAACCTGCCGCGCGTCGCCGGCCTGTTTGCCGAAGGCCGCATCGAAGCCGAGACCACTTCGGCCCTGATGGTGCCCGAATCGGCCCTGGTCAAGCAGGGCGACACTACCTACGTCTGGAAGATCAAGGACAAGGCCCTGGCCAAGGCCCCGCTCCAGATGGGCGCCCGCGATGCACGCAGCGGTAACTGGCAGGTGCAGAGTGGCCTGTCCAAAGGCGACATCGTGATGCGTACCCCGGCCTCCAGCTTCCGCGACGGCCAGAAGGTCGACCTGCAGATGAACAAGGCGGTTGCTTCCGCCTCGGTGCCGGCTGATGCAGTAAAAGGCAACTAAAAAGGCAACTCACCATGTTCCTTTCCAATTTCAGTATCAAGCGCCCCGTCGCCATGATCGTGCTGATCGTGGCGATGATGGCCATGGGCCTGTTGGCCCTGTCCAAGCTGCGCGTCAACCAGAATCCGGACGTTGAGATCCCGCTGTTGATCGTCAACATTCCGTATCCTGGCGCGTCGCCGGAGACAGTTGAACGCGAGGTGGTCAACCGCCTCGAAAAATCGCTGCAGTCGATCGCTGGCGTAACCGACCTGTATTCGACCTCGCGCGAGGGCAGCGCCACCATCGAAATGCGCTTCACGTTCCAGAAGAACCTGATCGAAGCGTCCGACGAGGTGCGCAATGCCATCGCCTCGGTGCGCTACAAGCTGCCGACCGAGATGCGCGAGCCGATGATCCAGCGTATCGATACCTCGGCCGACCCGATCATGCAGATGTCGCTGTCGTCCAAGACCCAGTCGCACGCCGTGCTGTCGCGCCTGGCCGAAGACAAGCTGGCTGACCGCTACCGCGCGCTGGACGGCGTGGCCGTGGTGAACGTCAACGGCTCGCTGCGCCGCGAACTGTCGGTGCTGCTGCGTGCCGACAAGCTGCGCGAATACAATGTCTCGGTGGCCGAAGTGGCCAATGCGGTGCGCATGCAGAACACCAATGCCCCGGTGGGCAAGGTGCGCGGCGACCTGGAAGAGAAGGCGATCCGCCTGGTGGGCCGTATCGAGCGTCCGGATGAATTCAAGGACATCGTGGTCAAGCGCAATGGCGACCAGCTGATCCGGCTGGGCCAGGTGGCGACCATTGAAGACGGCTTTGCTGAAATCAATAACGTCAGCCTGCGTTCCGGCAAGCCGAACGTCGGCCTGGCCGTGATCCGTGCGCGCGATGCTTCCACCGTGTCGGTGGCAAAGGAAGTGCGCAAGCTGACCGATGAAATCAACAAGGAATTCAAGGAAGAGGGCAACGGCACCTCGCTGGAAGTGACCCGCGATGGCGGCGAAGACGCGCAGGATTCCCTGAACAACGTGATCGAGGCGCTGGTATTCGGCGCCGTGCTGACCATCTTCGTGGTCTACGCCTTCCTCAACTCCTGGCGTTCCACCCTGATTACCGCGCTGTCGCTGCCTACCTCGGTCGTGGCAGCCTTCATCGCGGTCTGGCTGTGCGGTTTCACGCTGAACTTCATGACCCTGCTTGGCCTGTCGCTGGCGATCGGCGTGCTGATCGACGATGCGATCGTGGTGCGCGAAAACATCGTGCGCCACATGCAGAACGGCTCCGACCGCCGCAAGGCAGCGCTGGAAGGTACGGCGGAAATCGGCCTGGCGGTGGCAGCCACGACCTTCTCCATCATGGCGGTGTTCATCCCGGTTGCCTTCATGGGGGGCATGCCGGGCGAATGGTTCCGTCCCTTCGCACTGACCGTGACCTGCTCGGTGGCGGTGTCGCTGTTCATCTCCTTCACCCTTGACCCGATGCTGTCGGCATACTGGGGCGACCCGCCTGACCACCACAGCGCGCCGAAGAAGGGCATCGGCAAGGTGCTGGACAAGTTCAACCACTGGTTCGACCACCAGGCCGACCGTTACGGCAAGGTGATCGCCTGGGCGCTGCACCATCGCCGCTGGATGGCCCTGATCGCGGTTGCCTCCTTCGTAGGCGCGCTGTTCCTGCAATTTAAGGTGGGCGGCTCCAGCTTCCTGCCGAAAGTGGACTTCGGCACCATCGCCATCGACGTGCGCACTCCGTCCTCGTCCAGCCTGGATTACACCAAGACCAAGATGGACAAGGCTGCTCAGATCGCCCACACCATTAAAGAGGTGAAGGCGACCAGCACTTACGTCAACCTGTCGGGTGGCCGTATCTGGGTCGACATCGGCAAGCGCAATGAGCGCAAGCGCGATGCCACCGAAATCGGCATCGAACTGCGCCAGAAGCTGGCCGGCCTGGTGGGCGGCGAGTTCGTGGTGCTGGAAGACATCAACAACGGCGCCCGCAAGCCCGTGCAGATCGACTTCGTCGGCCCGGATTCTCGCAAGCTGATGGAGATCACCAACCAGTACATGGAGAAGCTGCGCCAGGTCAAGGGTGCGGTGGACGTCGGCCTGTCCGAACAGGATCCGAAGGACGAGCTGCAGATTGAATTGAACCGCGGCCTGGCCAACTCGATGGGCATTTCCGCCGGCGATGCGGCGCAGTCGCTGCGCGTGGCCTTCGCCGGTATCGAAGTGGGCGACTGGGTCGACCCGACCGGCGAGACCCGCGACGTTGCCGTGCGCCTGCATCCGGAAGACCGTGTCAGCCCTGACAACATCGAACGCCTGCCGATCGCCGTCACCGGCACCAACCAGATGGTGCCGCTGGACCAGATCGCCAAGATCACCATGGGCAAGGGCCCGGCCACCATCCGCCACAAGAACGGCAAGCGCATGGTGTCGGTCTCGGCCAACGTGGAAGGCCGCTCGAACGGCGAGGTGATTGAAGAGGCCAGGAAGCTGGCAGCGCAAATGGATTACCCGCCAGGCTTCGGCATGGACGTGGGCGGCTCCGGCAAGGACCAGGCGGAAGTGTTCGGCGCGATGGGCATTGCCCTGATCTCCGGCATTGGCCTGATGTACCTGGTGCTGGTGATGCAGTTCGGTTCCTTCACGGCACCGGGCGCGGTGATGCTGTCCTTGCCGCTGTCGCTGATCGGCGTGGTGGTGGGCCTGCTGCTGACCGGCGGCACCCTCAACCTGATGAGCTTCATCGGCGTCATCATGCTGATGGGCCTGGTGGCCAAGAACGCCATCCTGCTGCTTGATGCGGCGCGCAAGCGTGAGGAAGAAGGGTTTGGCCGCGAAGATGCGCTGATGTATGCGGGCCGCATGCGCCTGCGCCCGATCCTGATGACGACCTTCGCACTGATCGCGGGCATGATGCCGGTGGCGATCGGCATGGGCGACGGTGGTGAGTTCTACCGTCCGATGGCCGTGGCCATTATCGGTGGCACCATCACCTCGACCCTGCTGACCTTGCTGGTTGTGCCGACCTTCTACGACAGCATCGAGATCACCCGCGACAGCATGGTGAACAAGTACAAGATGCGCGAAGCACGCTGGAACACCGCCGTGGCCTTCGTGCTGACCTTCGTGGAAGCGATCCTGGCGCTGACCTTCGTGCGCCTCGTGTACCGCTTGCTCAAGAAGCTGTTCATGCTGGTCACCCGCCGTGGCGGCCAGCCAGGCATGGCCTGATCTCTGCCTGGCAGGAACCAAGGAAGGGCCCCCGGGCCCTTTTTTGTTAATCTCTAACTTACAAAAAGATAAACAATGTTTTTATCTAACTTCAGTGTCAAACGCCCGGTCGCAATGATCGTGCTGATCGTGGCAATGATGGCGATGGGGTTGCTGGCCCTGTCCAAATTGCGCGTCAACCAGAATCCGGACGTTGAAGTCCCGGCCCTGTTCATCAATATCCCCTATCCGGGCGCCTCGCCGGAAACGGTGGAACGCGAAGTGGTCAACCGCCTGGAAAAATCGCTGCAATCGATTACCGGCGTGACCCAGATTGAATCGGAAGCGCGTGAAGGCGTGGCCAGTTTCGATATCGAATTTTCCTTCGACAAGAACCTGATCGAAGCCTCCGACGAGGTGCGCAACGCCATCGCCTCGGTGCGCTACAAGCTGCCGACCGAGATGCGCGAACCGATGATCCAGCGCTTCGATACCAGCCAGGAGCCGGTCATGCAGCTGGCGCTGTCGTCCACACACCAGTCGCACGCCGTAATCTCGCGCCTGGCGGAAGACAAGCTGGCCGACCGCTTCCGTGCACTGGATGGTGTGGCGGTGGTGAACGTCAACGGCGCGTTGCGGCGCGAACTGTCAGTACTGCTGCGTGCCGACAAGCTGCGCGAATTTAACGTGTCGGTGTCGGAAGTGGCCAACGCGCTGCGCATGCAGAACACCAATGCCCCGGTAGGCAAGGTGCGCGGCACGCTGGAAGAATCGGCGATCCGTCTGGTGGGCCGCATCGAGCGTCCGGAAGAATTCAAGGACGTCGTGGTCAAGCGCAATGGCGACCAGCTGGTGCGCCTGGGCCAGGTGGCGACCATCGAAGACGGTTTCGCCGAAGTCAATAACGTCAGCCTGCGTTCCAGCAAGGACAATGTGGGCTTGTTCGTGGTCCGCGCGCGCGACGCGTCTGCGGTTTCGGTGGCCAAGAAGATTCGCGCCCTGGTAGACGTCATCAATAAGGAGCTGGAAGCCGAAGGGCAGGGCACCAAGCTGGAAATCACCCGCGACGGCGGCGAGCAGGCGCAGCGTTCGTTGAACAATGTCGTCGAAGCGCTGGTGTTCGGCGCCGTGCTGACCATCTTCGTGGTGTACGCCTTCCTGAACTCCTGGCGTTCGACCCTGATTACCGCGCTGTCGCTGCCAACTTCGGTGGTGGCGGCCTTCATCGCGGTCTGGCTGTGCGGCTTCACGCTGAACTTCATGACCCTGCTCGGCCTGTCGCTGGCAATTGGCGTGCTGATCGATGATGCAATCGTGGTGCGTGAAAATATCGTGCGCCACATGCAGAACGGGTCCGACCGCCGCACTGCCGCCCTGAATGGCACGGCGGAAATCGGCCTGGCTGTGGCAGCGACCACCTTCTCCATCATGGCGGTGTTCATCCCGGTCGCCTTCATGGGCGGCATGGCAGGACAATGGTTCCGTCCCTTCGCGCTGACCGTGACCTGCTCGGTAGCGGTATCGCTGTTCATCTCCTTCACGCTGGACCCGATGCTGTCGGCCTTCTGGGGCGATCCGCCGGACCATCATACGGCGCCGAAAAAGGGTATCGGCAAAGCCCTGGACAAGTTCAACCACTGGTTCGACCACCAGGCCGACCGTTACGGCAAGGTGATCGCCTGGGCGCTGCACCATCGCCGCTGGATGGCCGTGATTGCCTTTGCCACCTTTGTTGGCGCGATTGTGCTGCAGGCAACCAAGGGCGGCACCAGCTTCCTGCCGAAACAGGATATCGGCTTGATCAAGGTTGAAGTGCGCACGCCATCGTCCTCCAGCCTGGCCTACACCCGCAGCAAGATGAGCAAGGTGTCCGAAATCGCACTGGGCGTGAAGGACGTGAAGGCCACCAATGTGAACGTGAACCTGGCCGGCGGCTCGATCTATGTGGACATCGGCAAGCGCAGCGAGCGCAAGCGCAATGCCCAGGACATCGGCAGCGAGCTGCGCCAGAAGCTGGCCGGCATGGTCGGCGGCGAATTCACCGTGATCGACGACTTCTCCAACAATGGCCGCAAACCGGTGCAGATCGACTTCATCGGCCCCGATTCGCGCAAGCTGATGGAGCTCACCAACCAGTTCATGGACAAGCTGCGCCAGGTAAACGGTGCGGTGGACGTGGGCCTGTCCGAGCAGGATCCCAAGTCCGAGCTGCAGATTGAGCTGAATCGCGGCCTGGCCAACTCGATGGGCATTTCTGCCGGCGATGCGGCAACGGCGCTGCGCGTAGCCTTTGCCGGGATTGAAGTGGGCGACTGGGTCGACCCGACCGGTGAAACCCGCGACGTGGCCGTGCGCCTGCATCCGCTGGACCGCATGAGCCCGGAAAACATCGAGCGCTTGCCGATCAGCGTGCCGGGCACCGGCCAGATGGTGCCGCTGGACCAGATCGCCAGGATCACGATGGGCAAGGGCCCGGCGGCTATCCGCCACCTGAACGGCATGCGTACCATTTCCGTCACCGCCAACGTGGAAGGCCGCTCGGCCGGTGAAGTCAACAAGGATGCCCAGAAGATCGCCAAGGAAATGAACTTCCCGCCGGGCTTCGGCATGGATGTGGGCGGCGCCGGCAAGGACCAGAACGAAGTATTCGGCGCCATGGGCATTGCGCTGCTGGCAGGTATCGGCCTGATGTACCTGGTGCTGGTCATGCAGTTCGGCTCCTTCACCGCGCCAGGCGCAGTGATGCTGTCGCTGCCGCTGTCCCTGATCGGGGTAGTGGTGGGCTTGCTCGTCACCGGCAGCACCTTGAACCTGATGTCCCTGATCGGGGTGATCATGCTGATGGGCCTGGTCGCCAAGAACGCCATCCTGCTGCTCGATGCGGCGCGCAAGCAGGAAGAGGAGGGCGTCGGCCGCGAAGAGGCGCTGATGAACGCCGGCCGCATGCGCCTGCGCCCGATCCTGATGACGACCTTTGCCCTGATCGCCGGCATGATGCCGGTGGCCATCGGCTGGGGCGACGGCGGCCAGTTCTATGCGCCGATGGCGATCGCGATTATCGGCGGCACCATCACCTCGACCCTGCTGACCCTGCTGGTCGTGCCGACCTTCTACGACAGTATCGAGATTGCCAAAGACCGCATGATCGCCAAGTTCCACCGCCGCGATGAGCGTTGGGGCGCGGCACTGGCCTTCGTGCTGACTTTCGTGGAAGCGATCCTGGCCCTGGTTTTTGTGCGTCTTGTGTTCCGGTTGGCAATGAAACTGGTCAGTCTTGTAACCAGAAAGCAACAGAGGGCAGCAGCCTGATTCTCCTCTGGCGGGGGCGTATGCCCCTCTTTTCTTAAACTATTTTCAATTAAAAAGCACCGTCGTACTGTTTTAGTGTAGACTGCGGTGCCCTCGCGCATTTCTTATGACGCAAGGTTAAACATATATCAATAACGAACAGCCGAGACCTACCTTGAACCCAAAATACCTCTCCCTGATGGTTGCTGCCGCCCTGTCGGCCGCCGCAATGAACGCTAACGCATCCGGTTACCGCTTCGGTTCCCAGTCCGTGTCCGGCCAAGGCACCGCGGACTCCAACACCGCGGAAGCTGCCGATGCTTCCACCATTTTCGCCAACCCAGCCGGCCTGTCCCGTCTGGAAGGCACCCAGTTCTCCGGCGGCATCACCGCCGTGGTACCGCATTCGACCTACGACGACCAGGGCTCGAAGCGCTTCACCAACACCCCAGCCGGCGGCGTGGCTCACCAGGACGACTACGCGCCGAACGCGGTCGCTGCACCATCCCTGTACGTGTCCCATAAGCTGAACAACCAGTGGACCCTGGGCTTCGGCACCTTCGTGCCTTACGGCGCCAAGCTGGACTACGACAACAACTGGGCCGGCCGCTACGCGCTGACCAAGATCGACCTGAAGTCGGTCACCCTGAACCCATCCGTTTCCTTCAAGCTGGACGAGCGTCACTCCTTCGGCTTCGGTATCGATGCCGAGTTCATGAAGGCCAAGCTGGGCCAGGGCGTTGACGTGCCTGGTTCCATCCTGTTCCTGAACGCCAACGCAGCGAACCCTGCGGTTGCTGCGCGCCGCGCTGCACTGCTGCAAGCGATCGTCGCCAAAGGCGGAAACCCAGCCGCCCTGGCAGCCGCTAAAGACGGCCACGCCACCATGGACGGCAAGGATTGGGGCGTAGGCTTCAACCTGGGCTACATGTTCAACCTGACCCAAGACACCCGCTTCGGCCTGTCCTACCGTTCGTCGATCCATCACAAGCTGAAGGGCGACGCAGTATGGGACTTCTCCGGCGTGACCACCGATCCAGTGGTGAACGCAGTCCTGCAAGCTTCCTCGCGCAAGGCCAACTCGCCAGCACTGGTTGACCTGAAGACCCCAGAAACCCTGTCGATGAGCGTGTTCTCCCAGGCTGACGACAAGCTGGCTGTGATGGCTGACCTGACCTGGTCCCGTCACTCCCGCATGGAAAACCTGAACATCCAGTTCGTGGGTACCGGCGAAGGCGACGAAGTGATCCGCCAGCAGTGGAAAAACACCATGCGCGCATCGCTGGGCATGAACTACAAGCTGAACGATGCATGGCTGCTGCGTGCTGGCGTTGCAATCGACGAGTCCCCAGTGGACAAGGCATCCCTGCGCCACGCAGCACTGCCTGACTCGGACCGCAAGCAGATCTCCTTCGGTGCAAACTGGAAGGTGTCGGCTAACTCGTCGATCGACCTGGCTTACAGCTACCTGAAATTCGACGACGCATCGTCGTCCTACCAGAACCAGTGCAGCCCACTGTCTGCTGCCGGCACCTGCACCGGCAACGGCGAAACCACCATCGGCACCTGGAAGACCCACCTGTCGCTGGTTGGCGTGTCGTACAACTACAAGTTCTGATCCTTACAGGACTGAACGAAAAAGCCGGCGCCTGCGCCGGCTTTTTTATTTGAGCGGGGCAGGCGCATACAGTGCGCTCTGGAACTCCGGCACATATTCGTATTTCAGCATTTTGCCCAGCTTGAGCGAGCGGATGTACTCCGACAGGCTGCCTTCTCCCAGCGTCAGCTTCACCAGGCTTGCGTCACTGCTGGAAGCATGGCGAAGTTGGCGCGAAACTGCATAGCCAAAGGTCAGGCGGCCTTGCCGGTCAAGATTGGTGAAACTGTTGGTCGCCATCTCGACCTTGTCCGACAAGCCGTCCAGCTTCTTCGCCTCAAAGGTGATCTCGTTGCCGATCCTGAATGTCACGGATTGCGGCGACTCGGTGCGGTCGATACTTGTCAGCCATTTCGGCAGGTTGTAGCCCACCACGCCGCGTACCCGCGCCAGTTCGGTGTTGACCGGCAGCTTGAGGACGTAGCCCCAGAAGTCTTTTGACATTGACTGCCGCATCAGCGTGAAGGGACCAAAGCTCGCAGCGCCAGGCCTGGTCGTGATGACGGACAGCGCTACCTCGTTATAGCTGTCGTTGTCGCAGAATTCGTAGGCGTAGGCGGTCAGCGCGACCAGGCCGCGGCCTGGCCAGACCTGCAGTGGCGGGGCTGCCTCCAGCACTTTTTCCGGCATCAGCTCCTTCAAGCGGTCCAGGTCGGCGGTGAAGACCGCGGTGATCCGGCTGTTCTTGTAGTAGAAGTTCGGTGAGTACGTTTCGAAGCCGATGTCGACCCTGGTCTTTTCCATGCCCTTGAACCAGCTAAGGTCGAGATTTGGCGCTTCGGCAGCTACCACCGATAAGGGAGGATTGGAACGATAGCGGTCGTACAGGCCGCCGGCAACGACGGGCACCGGATTGCCGGCGATATCGATGATTTTGCTGTCGGCCCACGCTGCGGCAGCTGCGCTCGACAACAGCAGTCCGCAAGCCAGCTTTGCCAGGTTCATGCTTGCACCCATTGCCGGTATCGATAGTTCCTGATCGTTGTGTCCAACTGCTGCTGCAGCAGCGCGAGGACAGGCGGCACATTGGGGTTCGCGGGCTTGCCCCGGCTAAGGCGCCGCAACTGGTGCTTCACCATCGCCATATAGGTCACTGAGGCCAGCACCTTGTTTTTCCATGTGACGGCGCGGAGCAGGGGCGCATGCGCCTTGTTGGTGCGCCACGAATTGGGCAGGTTCGGATCGAGCGCGAGGGCGGTGCCGATGCCTGCCATATCGATGCCGCTGGCCAGCACTTGCTCAAGCACCGCAAAGCGGCGGATGCCGCCGGTAACCATTACAGGCATTTGCGCGACCGCCCGGATGTCCTTTGCAAATTCAAGGAAGTAGGCCTCGCGCGCCAGCGTGCGGCCGTCGCGTGCTTCGCCTTGCATGGCGGGCGCCTCATAGCTTCCACCGGACAGTTCGATCAAATTCACGCCGAGAGAGTTGAGCATTTCTACGACTTTTTTCGCGTCGTCCGTATTGAAGCCACCGCGCTGGAAGTCGGCGGAATTGAGCTTGACTGCGACGGCGAACTTGCTGCCCACCGCGGCGCGCACGCCTTTGACAATGTCGACGAGCAGGCGCGCGCGGTTCTCAAGCGGGCCTCCCCAGCGGTCCTCGCGCTTGTTGGTGATCGGCGACAGGAACTGGCTAAGCAGGTAGCCATGCGCTGCATGGACCTGGACACCGTTGAAGCCGAACTTTTCAGCCAGTTGCGCCGTCTTGACGAAGCGCTCCTGCACTTCCGCGATATCGGCCTCCGTCATGGCACGCGGCGCTGCGAACTGTTTGGAGAAGCTGCCCAGGTCCATCGCTACTGCGGATGGGGCGAGGGTCGGCTGCCCCAGTGCTGCGGGCATCTGGCGGCCAGGATGATTAAGCTGCAGCCAGATATGTGCGCCGTGCGCCTGCGCTGTTGCCGCCCATTTTTCGAAGCGGGCGCTGTGCAGCCAGGAATCCAGCACTACGCCCCCTGGCCCGGTCATGGCGCGGCGGTCGACCATCACGTTGCCGGTGATGAGCAGGCCGGCGCCACCTTCGGCCCAGGCGCGGTACAGCCGGATCAGTTGATCGGAAGGGGCGTGGTCCTTGTCGGCCATGTTTTCTTCCATGGCGGCTTTGGCAATTCGGTTTGGAATGACAGCCCCATTGGGCAGCGTCAGTGATTCAAAGGGGTTCATTGTGGCGTCTTGGTAGTTGCGATGACTCCACCTTAGGATTAAAGTTCACTTGAAGGTCAAGCATTAATTTTCACTGTTGACCTTCAAGCAGGCTTTAAGCTTATAGTGATGCCGTGACTGACGGATGGGCGCTATGAAAATTGGGGAACTGGCCAGGCAAACCGGCCTGGCAGCATCGGCGATTCGCTTTTATGAATCGAAAGGGCTGCTGAAGGTGGGCAGCCGGCAGTCCAACGGCTATCGCGAATATCCGGCGGAAGCGGTGACTGTGCTGAGGATCATCACCGACGCCCAGCACGCTGGTTTCACGCTCGAAGAAATCGGCCAATTGCTGCCGGATGGGGCCCTGTCATGGAAGCACGATGAATTGCTTGGGGCATTGCGGAAGAAGATTGCCGACATCGAGGCGCTGGAGCAGCGCCTGGCGCGCAGCAAGTCCGAACTTCAGTCGCTGGTCGAAATGATCGACTCCAAGCCCGCCGATATTGGCTGCAAGGAGAACGCGGAACGGGTCATCGCCAAAATGGGCGCCCGCAAGCGGGCAGCCTGACAATCATGGCCCTCAAAGCCGTTATCATCTTCCTGCTCCTGGTTGCTGCCTACTTCTGCTGGTTCGCGGTCGAGTATTCAGCATATATCTGGATTGCAGCTGCCTCGCTGCCTACGCTTTGCGGCATTGGCTTGGCTCGGGGCCGCCGCTGGGCGGGCTATCTTTGGTATTTGCTGGCAATGGGCGTCAGCGCCTGGTGGCTTATCACCATCGCGGGCATGGCGTTGCGGGGATGGCCAGGCAGCGACGTTGTGGAAACCGTAGATTCTTTGATCCCCGGCCTCTTGCTTCTGGCGGTTGCAATTGGCGGAAGTATCGCCGTGCGAAGGGCTAATTAGCGAACTGCCACATTCGGAGCGGGCGACGGCCCTGGCCCCCTGGCCGCGTTATCGGTTCAACGCTGGTTTGGGTCGCTGTCGAAGTGGAGCATGTGCTCGACGTGCACCTTGATTTCGCCATTCAGGCTAGCCAGTTCGGAGCGCAACTCGCGCGCCGACTCGTCGCCGATGCCTTTGACGGTAATACAGTGCTCATAACAGCCGGCCCGGCGCGAGATCACCCATTTTTCGATCTGGGCGTTTGAGTTTTTCAGAGTCGTTTCCAGCTGGCCTGCAACAGGTTCATTCGTTCCAAGCGAGAGATGGAATGTATGGGTCATGCGGAACTGGTTGCGCCATGCGCTGAGGTCCAGGGAGGAGGCGGGGGAGGTATGGGTTGTCATGGTTTCTCCTGAGAGCTTGGCCCGATTCGGAGCAAACCATGTCGCGCCCGCTTCGTTGCCGTTAATAGGCCGCATCGCCGTAATGGCTTCCACCTTGCCCGGGTGAGGCAGGTTGGCGTCGGATATACCGACTCTTGATGCTATTAGCTGCTAACAAATTCGTTGAACGAATTTCGTTATACAGAACTTGTGTTCAATATAGCGGAATTTTTTGAAGTCGGCAACAGGTCATTGAAATGGTGGTTAAACCATCAATATTTCGACATCGACTCAATTGAAGATCATGCCCGTCACGAGAAGCAGCGGCAAGGTACTCGCAAGTGCGGCGACTTCCAGTAACCGGTTGCCGGGTCTTGGCTTCTGTATCCTGCGATAGCCAATGAAGCCGAGCAGGGTCGCAATGCCCGAAAATGCAGCTGTAACTGCGGCGCAAAAGCCGAGCAGCAAAATAATTCCCGTCCCACAGACGAACTGCCCATTGCTGGCACGCTCCTGCGCCCACTGGGCAAATAGCCAATACTGGTAAATGTAGTAGGCGAGCGGCAGCAGGGACAGGGCGCCCATGGCCAGGGACCAGAACCTGAACGATTTGATCAGCATGTCGCCGGAAGTGCTGCAGTAGACCAAGGAGCGATGACACTCCAGCCAAGGCGGGTGTACAGCGCGCGGCCATCCTCGGTCGCCACCAGCAGGCGTTCGTTCACGCCGGCTTGAATGGCAAGGGAATCGAGCGACTGCATGACGACGCTGCCCAGGCCACGGCGGCGATGGGATTCCGCGGTTTCGATCTGGTCGAAAATGGCGGTGCGGCCGTGCAGCACGATGCGGCCGGATGCGGCAAGTTCCTGGTTGTCGTGAATCACGCGCACGACGTGCGCACCGTGCTGGGTTCCGAAGACCGCCTGATACCCTTGCGGCATCGCCACCGCATTCGGAGCCTGTGCGGGCCCCTGCATGAGGTAGCCGGGGCTCTCGATGTGCCAGCGTGCAGGCAATGCTTCTCGCAAGACCTGGGGCTCGACCGCCGCCTTGAGGAAGATGAAGGGATCGCGTATGCGGTCAGCACAGGCTTGAAGTGCAGGCCCGGCATCGACAAATACATGGCGCCGCAATTGTTCCGGCTTGCCGACTTCAACGACAAGGCCGCCTTCCAGTTCAGACGGCAGGGGCACTCCTCGCGACAGGCTCCAGCCGGTAAGCCAGCGTTCGATAAGTGCGCGATCTACTTCCATGCCAACCCCTAGTGATGTTTTTATCAACCCAGCCCACGAGTGTATCAGCGGCAGGGAAGTTTTGCATTTGTAGTGCAATTACATCGTTGATGCCGCAATGTAGTTGAGTTAACCAAAGCTAAGGAGCAGAATCGATTCGCTACCAAGTAGCAAAAATACATAAATCAAGAAAAGGGAGACATTAATGAAAGTTCGCCGTGCCCTCCGGGTGGCGATGCTTGGCTGCGCCTTGCTTGGCAGCCCGGCCGCCCAAGCCGCCATCAACGCCAACAACCTTGGCGCCGCCTACGACGCCACCAAATCCAGCATTAACTTCAAGATTTACTCCAGCCGTGCCACCCGCATCGACCTGTACCTGTACAGCGCAGCCACCGGGCAACAGGAAAAAGCCAGTTTGCCAATGACCCTTGGCGCTGGTGGCGTCTGGAGCCTGAACGTCACCAGCAGCCAGTTGGCCAGCTACGGCATTACCGGCACGGTTTATTACGGCTATCGCGCCTGGGGCCCGAACTGGCCGTACAACGCGGCGTGGACCAAGGGTTCGTCGACCGGCTTCATTACCGACGTCGACGCCAACGGCAACCGCTTCAACCCCAATAAGCTGCTGACCGATCCGTATGCGCTGGAGATCAGCCATGATCCGACCACCGCCACCATGAGCAATGGCACGATCTACGCCAGCGGCGCCCTGTACCGCAATATCGACAGTGGAAGCAGTGCGTCCAAAGGCATCGTGCTGCAGGGCGACACCCAGTCGATCGGCACCAGGCCCACGCGCGCTTTCAAGGACGACATCGTGTATGAAGCCCATGTGCGCGGGCTGACCAGGAACGACAGCAGCATCACGGCCGCCTATCGCGGCACCTATAAGGGCGCCGGCCTGAAAGCACCTTACCTGGCCAGCCTTGGCGTGACCGCGGTCGAATTCCTGCCGGTGCAGGAAACCCAGAACGACACCAACGATGCCGACCCGAATTCCAATACAGGCGACAACTATTGGGGCTACATGACACTGAACTACTTCGCGCCGGACCGCCGCTACAGTTACGACCAGACAGCCGGCGGCCCGACCCGTGAGTTCAAGGAAATGGTGAAGGCTTTCCACGACAACGGCATCAAGGTGTACATCGACGTGGTCTATAACCACACGGGCGAGGGCGGCCAGTGGAATGCCGGCGACAAGACCACCTACAACATCTATGGAATGCGCGGGCTGGATAACCCGACCTACTATTCGCTGACCAGCGACTACCAGAACTCCTGGGACAACACTGGCGTTGGCGGCAACTACAACACCCGCAACACGGTGGCGCAAAACCTGATCGTCGATTCGCTGGCTTACTGGCGCGACAAACTGGGCGTGGACGGCTTCCGTTACGACCTGGCCTCGGTACTGGGCAACACCTGCCAGCACGGTTGCTACAACTTCGACAAAATGGATAGCGGCAATGCGTTGAACCGTATTGTGGCCGAATTGCCGGCGCGGCCTGCGACTGGCGGCAGCGGCGTTGACCATATCGCCGAACCCTGGGCGATTGGAGGCAATTCCTACCAGGTCGGCGGCTTCCCGGCTGGCTGGGCGGAATGGAACGGCATCTACCGCGACGTGATCCGCCAGGACCAGAACAAGATGGGACAAGTGGCAGTCACGCCGGGCACCCTGGCAACGCGCTTTGCCGGCTCCAGCGACCTGTATGGCGATGATGGACGCAAGCCTTGGCATTCGGTGAACTTCACCACTGCGCACGACGGCTTCACGCTCAAGGACCTGTATAGCTGCAACGCGAAGAACAACAGCCAGGCCTGGCCTTACGGTCCAAGCGATGGGGGCGAGGACAATAACAATAGCTGGGACCAGGGCGGCGTGGCGAGCGACCAGCGCAAGGCTGCGCGCAACGGCATGGCGCTGATGCTGTTGTCGGGCGGCGTGCCGATGGTGGTTGGGGGCGACGAGGCGCTGCGCAGTATCAACTGCAACAACAATCCCTACAACCTGGATTCCGTCGCTACCTGGCAGAACTGGAGCTGGACTGCCGACCAGTCCAACTTCCAGTCCTTCACCAAGGGGCTGCTCGCCTTCCGCAAAGCCCACCCCGCGCTGCGCCCTGCGAATTTCTATTCATCGACGGACGGCAACGGCAACGTGATGGAGCAACTGCGCTGGTTCAAGGCCGATGGTGCGATGGCCGATGCTACCTACTTCAACGACAGCAATAACCACGCGATTGCGTGGCGTATTGACGGCAGCGAGTTTGGCGACAGTGCTTCGGCCATCTACGTCGCCTACAACGGCTGGAGCGGTAATGTGAACTTTACGCTGCCTTGGCCTGGCACAAGCAAGAGCTGGTACCGCGTAACCGACACCTGCAGCTGGGCCGAAGGCGCAGGCCAGGTTCGCACGCCGGGAGCGGAGGACTTCATCGGCGGCGAGAACTACGTTTACGGCGTTTGCGGCCGCGGCGTGCTGCTCTTGATTGCGAAGTAGAATAGTCGGCGCCACCAGCCAGGTGGCGCCGATTCTTCTTGAGGGAGGGCCTGCAATGAACCGCAGGGAATACCTGGGCCTTATTGGATCAATCGCCATCACGCCAGTCGCCTTGGCGTTCGGCGAGGCACTGCCATCAAGCTACGAGGCGGTGCTTGCTGCCTATCCCGATTTCAACGGCACCATCGTCGTTGGCCGAGGTTCTTCGATTTTGTTCAGCAAGGCTACTGGCGTGGCCGATCCGCAATCCCAGGCGCCGATGGCATTGGGAACGCGCTTCGAAGCGGGGTCGGTATCGAAGTGGGTGGCATCGATGGTAGTAATGAAAATGGTGGACCAGGACATTCTGCGGCTGGACGAACCGATCAGGCAGTACCTGCCCGACTACCGCGCAGACAACGGCGCCCGGTTGACGCTGCGCCATTTGATGAGCCATTCAAGCGGGGTCCCAAACGACCTGATTGCAGCAAGGAAGGCTGACCCTCTCGTAGCGCGCACCGAGCTTGGCCAAATGGAAGCGGTCCAACGCTATGCCAGCGGAGACTTGCACTTTGCCCCGGGCGCCGCCTGGGATTATTCGCATTCGAATTGGCTGATCGTCAAAGCGATCGTCGAGCGCATGGGCGGCCGCCCGTATCGCGACGTGGCTGCAGCCTGGCTCGTGGAACCTTTGGGTTTGCGCGACAGCGGCCTTTTCAGCGGCGAGTCGAGTGCAGTGCCGGGCATGGCGCTGGCCTACGCAGGGCCTGCCAGCGCGTGGCAGCGCAAAGTGAACGCCGTACCCGATTACATGGCCATGGCGGGAGGCTTCTACAGCAGCGCGCCCGACATGCTGCGGTTGATGGATGGCGTACTCAATGGCAGTATCCTCAGTCCTGCGTCACGCACGGCGCTGATGAAAGTGCAAATGCCCGGCCAGCGCTACGCACTCGGCGGCCGGACACAGGTGGAGATGATCGCGGGCCAGTTGCGCGAGGCAGCCTGGGAAGATGGCTCGAACGGCGGATTCCGCCTCGTCGCGCGCCGGGTGCTGGCAGACGGCGTCACAGTCATCGTATTTAATAACAGCAGCTTTGACCATCAAAAGCTCGGCACATTGGCAAGCGGCTTGATGGAGGCTGCTTATGCCTGATTGGGGAAAAACGCCGACGCTGTGACGTCGGCGCTTTATCAGCGGCCGGGTTGCTGGCCGCTGGGTGGAGCTGTCGTGCTAGGGGTATCGGCCGCGTTGTTGGCTGGCGCGGCGCTATTTCCGCTGGCGCCGCTGGTTGAATTGCCGGCCGCGGTTGCCGGTGGACCCGGCAGCGCGGCAGCAGGCGCCGGTGCGGTACCGGTGCCGCCCGTATCTGGTGTGGTCTTGGTCGCGACGCCGGTTGGCGGATTGGCTGGACTCTCGGCGTTTTTCTTGCTGCAGGCCGGTAGTGAGGCTGTCAGCAGGGCACCCAGCAGCAGGGCGCCCGTAAGGCGGAAGATCGGCATGTCGTCGCCTCCGCATCAATAAGTTGGACGGCGGTCGCGCTGCGTGTCTTTCTGGTCCACCTTGTCGGGCGCAGTGGACGGAGGCTGGCCGGCGCCGGTAGTCCCGCTGGTTCCGCTAGTCCCGCTGGTGCCTGGCGTGGTGCCGGTCGCTGGCGGTGTTGTCGTGTCAGGTGGCGGTGTCGTGGTATCGGACGGCGGTGTGGCTGGCGTCACCGGCGCTGGTTCAGGCGTGGCCGGTGCCTTCGACGGCGGCACGGTTTCCGGTGCAGTTACCGGCGCCGGCGTGGCATCTTCCGTGCGGTTTTTGCAGCCAGCCAGGCCGGACGCCAGGATTGCGCCCAGCAGCAGGGCGCTTGCTTTGCTCATCGTATTCATCTCGAGATTCCTTTCATTGGGCAGCCAGCACCCGCAACAATGCAGGGACTTCGGCTGCAATTTCACGCGCCAGGTAGCCCAGCGGGCCGCAACGCAGCGCCAGTTGTTCGCCGGCCGCCGCATGCAGCACCGCGCCCCAGGCCGCAGCCTGTTCCAGCGAAGCGCCGCGAGCCAGCAACCCGGCGATGATGCCGGCCAGGGTATCCCCCGAACCGGAGATGGCCAGGCCGGCATTGCCGCCCTGGTGTTGCCACAGCTTGCCGTCCGGCGTTGCCAGCACAGTGGTGGCACCTTTCAGCGCCAACACGGCATTCCAGCGGTCGGCGGCGGCTTGTGCTGCGCCATGCGGATCCTGCTCAATACTGCTGCGCATACCGCCCGTCAGGCGCGCCAGTTCGCCGGCGTGCGGCGTCAATAGCACAGGCGTGGAAAAGCGGAAGTGCTCCCAATCGACAGCTTCGTCCAGCAAATGCGGCTCGCCACGCGGATGGACTACGCACATGGCCATCGCATCGAGCACGATGGGGATGGCGCTGAAGCGCTGTAGCAGGTGATGCACCAGTTCCCCGCAGCTGGTCTCGTCCTCCATGCCGGGGCCAACCAGCAAGGCATCGGCCTTGCCAGCCAGTTCGGCAAGGCGGCGAGCACTGTCGGATTGGAAGCCATGCGCCGAAGTCTCGCCAAGGCTGATCACGCGCGCTTCGGGGATAGCCGCACCCACTTGTGGCGCAACGCTGGCCGCGGTGGCGATAGTCAGCTTGCCGGCGCCGGCACGCAGGGCCGCTTCACCGGCAAGGATCGCAGCGCCCGGCATTTCCGCAGAACCGGCCACCACCAGCACATGGCCGCGCGCTTCCTTGTCGCCATCGAAGCCCGGCTGCGGCAACGGCCAGTCACGCAGCAGGGCCGGATTCAACTCGATTGGCGTGGCGCTGCTCATGGTTTCGGTGCGGCCGGGATGTCCGGCTTGTCAGTGACGGGCGTGCCGCTCTCTTTGAGTGGCGCGACGAAGTTTTCCAGTTCCAGCACCAGCTTGCCACGCTTGCCTGCCTGCGGATCAAACTGGTAGGACGTAACGCCGCAGTTGGGAACGTCGGCGGCGCGGTCGATGGCAAGGATGGTTTCCTCATCCAGCCGCTCGAACAGGTAGCGGAAGCAGTTCACGATTACCTGGTGGCCGATGATCAGCACGCGCTCGCGGCGGTATTCGCGGGTGATGGTATCAAGCACGCTGCGCAGGCGCAGGATCACATCGCACCAGCTCTCGCCGCCGGGCGGGCGGAAGTAAAATTTGCCGACGTGCTTGCGCTGCTCCGCCAGGTCCGGATATTTATCAGCGATGCCCAGCGATGTAAGCCGGTCGGTGATGCCGAACTCTTTCTCGCGCAAGCGCTCGTCGGAAACCACGGCCAGCATATCTTCAGGCCCGAGGCATTGCAGCACGGCTTGCGCGGTGGCGCGGGCACGCAGGTAAGGGGAATACAGCACGACATTGGGCTGCTGTCCGGGCGGCAGGGCAGCGAACCACTGTGCCAGCGCGTCGGCCTGGCGCAAGCCCAGTTCGGAGAGGGGAACATCGACATCGCGTTCGGCAATATCGATCAGCAACTCATTGGCAGCCGTGGCTGCATCGCGCGCCACGTTGCCGGCACTCTGGCCGTGCCGCACGAGCCAGATCTGTTGCGGCCATTTTTGCTCCATCGCATACCTTTCGGTGGATAGCCAAAAGCTTATGGTAAGCGATGCGAAGGCAGGGCGGCACACAATCCCCGCCGGCAAGATTTACAGCCGCGCCCGTGTCACACCTTGGGGTCACACCCCAAGTGTGACACGAGCTCAACTGTTGCCTGGTTGAGGCCGTGTCAAGTTTGAATTAACCTTGGTACAAGAACATAAGCAGTTTTAAGAAGGCCGACCAAATCCCTGTAGGCAGTCGTCAAACTCATTTCGGTCGAAGACTGCCAGTGGCGATTTCGGCGAGGATTCCCATTTGGTGGAGATGCCGGTTTGCAGGCCTGTTGAAGAAGCATGAACGCGCCTATTCGCCGGCTGGTTCATTGTTGCTCATGGCTCGATGCTTGTCGCCAGTGATGCTGCTGATCGCTTCATCTCCATGCCCCTTGCTACTGTTGGATTGATTGGGCGGACGTTGAGCGGCGACGTATTACCGTCCGTATCGCAGCGGCGGCCGCCACAGCAACGTTCTTGGTGGCGAGAATCATATAGACCCAAGCCTTCTGCCAACGGCGCTGCACGACGAATACATGCAGATGCCAGTTCGGCCGCTTCCGAATTGAGGCGCCGCTGTGAATGATCATGAATGCCTGCGGATCATTAACTGCATCGGTGGCCAATTGCTCCGCTTGCATGAGGAAGAATGACATGAGTTCAACTGACGAAACAAGCGGCGCTTCGCTGTGCGGCTCGTGACACAAAACGTAGCAGTGAGGCAGTAATGGCAAGCGGTACCTGACCAGCAAGCAGGAGCGTTCCGCATAACCTGGAGGAAGCAGAACCTGTCGATCGAGCATGAAATGCCGCATGATTGAGAACTTGCCCCCGGATTAATATTCGCCTGGCCTGGACGTGTCAGAATGCATCGCGTGGGCGAAGCTTGGCGCAGATGGCCTGACCCGTCAATTCAATTCGTGCCTGTAGTTGGCCGCAGCGTATTGCTGGAGCGCGGCGATTCTCTTTCGCGTCTCGCGCTTGAAAAAGAACACCACCACGGGAGTCAATAGCCACGAAAGCCAGCGAGGCTTGGTCGTGATGTTGTACGAGAAAAGGACGCGAGTCTTGTCCGGGCCGAGTTCCTTGAAGTTCCAGCCACCGGCAAATTTATCGAAGATATACGGGCCTTTGATCAGCTTCACGGCCGCGACCTTGTTAGGCTGGTAGGACACATATACCGTATCCATGCTGAGGCCATTGGCCGCTGTGCAGCGAACCAGTTCGCCTTGCGCGGCATCGGTGGCGTTGACCAGGAAGGCCTCGGTCGTCATCGGATCCCATTTGGCCCGCAGGTCGTAATCCTGGGTGAGCTTGAACAGGTATCCGGCGCTGGCGCCGACTTCGAATTCGTAGCGGATCAGCATATCTCAGGCCGCCGCTTGGGAGTCGACCTGAAGCTCCTGGTCGCTGGCGAAGGCCGCCATATTGGTCTCTCCCATCACCCGGCTGGTGACGGTGCCGGCGGCTATCGAGCCGCTGACGTTCAGCGCGGTGCGTCCCATGTCGATCAGCGGCTCGATCGAAATCAGCAGGCCAGCCAGCGCCACCGGCAGGTTCATGGAAGTGAGCACGATCAGCGCTGCAAAGGTCGCACCACCACCCACACCAGCGACACCAACGGAGCCGATGGTGATGATTGCGAGCAGCGGTATCAGGAACGATACGGTGAACGGGTCAATGCCAACCGTCGGCGCAATCATCACCGCCAGCATGGCCGGGTAGATGCCGGCGCAGCCGTTCTGGCCGATGGTGGCGCCGAACGAGGCGGCAAAGTTGGCGATGCCCTCCGGCGTGCCCAGGCGCTGGGTCTGGGTCTGCACGCTCATCGGAATTGAACCTGCGCTGGTGCGCGAGGTGAAGGCGAAAGTCAGTACCGGCAGGATCTTCCTGGTGTAGCGCAGCGGATTGAGGCCGCTGGCGCTGACCATTGCCAGGTGCACGCAGAACATCAGCAGCAGGGCGCAGTAAGACGCCACCACGAAGCCGATCAGGTTCAGGATGTCGGCATAGCTGGAGCTGGAGACCACCTGTGCCATCAGGGCGAACACGCCATAAGGCGTCAAGCGCAGCACCAGCGTCACCATGCGCATCACGATGGTGTGGGCCACGTGCACGGCGTGGTCGAAGGAGGTGAAGTGCTCAGGTTTCTTTTCCGCGATGCCGATGGCGGCCACGCCGACGAACACCGCGAACACCACTACTGCGATAGTCGACGTCTTGCGCGCGCCCGTCATGTCGAGGAAGGGATTGCTCGGGATGAAGGACAGCAGCATGTTCGGCAGCGAGATCGATTGCGCGTCGGCCAGCTTGCCTTCCAGGTAGGCGCCACGCGCCACTTCCGCTGCATTCGAAGCCAGGCCCGCTGCGCTCAGGCCAAACAATTTCGCCATCAGGATGCCGATCGCCGCCGCCACGGTGGTCGTCAGCATCAGGGTGCCGATGGTGAGGGCGCTGATCTTGCCCAGCGAACTGGCATTGCGCAGCTTGAGGATGGCAGAAACGATGGATACCATAATCAGCGGCATCACGATCATCTGCAGCAGCTTGACGTAGCCGCTGCCGACGATGTCGAGGTACTGGCCGGTGACTTTAACGATGTCGCTGCCGGCGCCGTATAGCGCCTGCAGCCCGGCGCCAAGCACGACGCCCAGCCCGAGCGCGCTGAATACCCGCACCGTAAAGCTGGCATGGCGTTTCTGCTGCATGACGAGGAAGGCCAGCACGATGGCGGCAACGGCCAGGTTGAGGATCACTTGCAGGTTCATGTAAGGGCTGCGGCTTATGTTTTGGAATCGACAGATTCTAATTGAATTGGTGTAGTCTTGCCTATTTGCAGTGCCGAGGTTGCAGAGTCGCTACGAAAGGAATAGCTATGTCGAAGCAATCGATGAAGGTGGGCACCCGGCTGGCGCTGGGATTTGGCCTGGTGCTGGCGCTGATGGCCGGCGTGTCGGGCCTCGGTATCTACAATATGCACCGCATCCATGCGCAGCTGGAGAAAGTCGTGCAGCTCAATGTGGCGAAGCTGACCTATGTGCAGGATATGTCGGAGGCTGTGCACGTCGTTGCGCGCGTGACGCGCACCGTGGTACTGCTGTCGGACGAAGCGGCCATGCAGCGCGAACTGCCCAAGATCCAGGCAGCCCGGGCCCAGTACGACAAGGCGCAGGCGGCGCTGGAAGCCCTGCCGTCCACCGAGAAGGGCAAGGAGATTCGTGCCCGGATTCGCGCGCTGCAGCAGGAGGCGCGGCCACTGACCGACCAATTGCTGCAATTGGCCGTGCAGCACAAAGACGAAGAAGCCGTGGCCCTGCTGATGCAGAAAGCCGGCCCGGCCACCCAGCGCTGGCAGGATGCGATGGATGAAGACGTGCAGCTGCAGCGCCAGCACAATGCCAGCGATGCCGCTGCTGCAGCGGAAGCTTATGCCGCGGCCCGCACCATGATGCTGGTCATGAGCGGCATGGCGCTGGTCGCCGGCGTGTTTGCCGCGACGCTGATCGCGCGCCGCCTGCTTGGCCAGTTGGGCGGCGAGCCCGATGTGGCGGCCGAAATTGCTGGCCGCATTGCTGCCGGCGACCTGACCGTGCACGTGGAAACCCGCAAGGACGATGAAGCCAGCATGATGAAGGCCATGAGCACGATGCGCGATAGCCTGTTGCGCATCGTCTCCGAAGTGCGGCAGGGAACGGAGACTATCAACACCGCTGCGACCCAGATCGCTGCCGGCAACCTCGACCTGTCCTCGCGCACCGAGCAGCAAGCCAGCGCGTTGGAGGAAACCGCTTCTTCGATGGAGGAGTTGACCAGCGCCGTGCGCGAAAACGGCAGCAATGCACGCCAGGCCAATGAACTGGCGGCGGCGGCCACCGCAGTGGCGCAGCAGGGTGGCGCGGTGGTGGGCCAGGTAGTGCAGACCATGGGTTCGATCAGCGATTCCTCGCGCAAGATATCGGACATCATCGGCGTGATCGACGGCATCGCGTTCCAGACCAATATCCTGGCCCTGAACGCGGCGGTGGAGGCGGCGCGTGCCGGCGAGCAGGGGCGTGGTTTTGCAGTCGTCGCCAGCGAAGTGCGCCAGCTTGCCCAGCGTTCGGCGGCCGCCGCCAAGGAAATCAAGGACCTGATCGTCAATTCGGTGGAGCAGGTAGACCAGGGCAGCGCCCTGGTGGCACGCGCCGGCAGCACCATGGACGAGGTGGTGGCTTCGGTGCAGCGGGTGTCGCAGATCATGCGCCAGATTACGGCCGCCGGCGAGGAGCAAAGCGCCGGCATCGAGCAGATCAACCGGGCCGTGACCGAGATGGATACGGTGACGCAGCAGAATGCCGCGCTGGTCGAGGAAGCCGCTTCAGCGGCCGACGCCCTGAAGCAGCAGGCCGCCCACCTCGATACCCTGGTGGGCGTGTTCAAGCTGCATCACGACGTAGCCATGCGCACGGCGAACAGCAGGATGCCGACAAAGCAGCTGGCGGCAATCAGTCCGCCTGCGATGACGTAGCCGGGGCGCAGGGCGCCCACGTCGCGTTCAAAATCGCTGCGCCGGCGCAGTCCGATGAAGGACCAGGCGACGGCCAGCATGGTTTCGCCGAAGCCGCGGGGTTTGATGTCGTCCATGTCGTTTCCTTTCGAGGTTGGGCTTATTGTGCGCCCGCCCAGCCTCGAAAAACAGGCGCAGAAGCGCCTTGAAACGACCGTATCAGTTGGCTGCCGCTAGGACCGCAACTGGTCCAGGGCCTTGAGGAGTTTGCTGCGCTGTCCGCCGGCCCAGTCCAGGCGCAGCAGGTCGGCATCGCCCAGCGACTCCAGGCTGGCAGCTGCCTCGTCGCTGCCGCCGCCGGCTTCTTCCAGCATGTCTTCGTAAAGCACGGGGTAGGCCTGGATGCGCAGCATGGCTTCATCGGCCACTTCGTCCTCCACCATGGCGTCGCCCCAGGCGAGCAGGCGTTCGCCCAGCGCATGGAGCGCGGCCCGGCGTTCGGGCGACCTGGCCTGCTGGAACAGGATGTCGAAGCTGGCCAGGGCTTCCTGCAGCTGGCGCGTGCAGGCGGAAACGTGGCAAGCATAGGTGGCGAACTCGCGCGCCAGGGGACCGCCGTCGGCCATCTTGTGCCAGCTTGCCAGCATGGCGTCGCCGCCCAGCACGGGGCCGGCGCCCGGCACTTGCCAGACCTGGGGCGCGGCAAGCTGGCGCAGCTGGACTTCAGCGCGCGCCACGCAGACTTGCAGCTCCTCCAGGCGGCTTGCATAGGCGTGGCTGGCGCGCGCTTCGCGCAGCTTGTCCAGCAGGTGACGGGGAAGAAATTCCCGGCCACGCCATCGGGCTACGGCTGGCATGGTGGCGGCACGCGGCGCGGAGGCCGGTGACAGCAGGTGGTTCATGGCGCGCGTGCTGCGGCTGCGCAGCAGCCAGGTGTCGCCAGGTTTGAACTGTAGTAAAGAGTCCATCGCAACCTCCCTCGGGCTTTGAGGGAATTCTGAACCTTTTATCAAGCCCTCGCAAGCCTCAACTGGCTGGGACGATGCGATTGCGGCCGGCGCGCTTGGCCTGGTACAACGCGTCGTCGCCGCGTTTCAGCACGTCCTCGCAGGAGCCGTCTCCAGCGTGGAAGCAGGCCAGCCCGCCGCTGATGGTGACCGCTTCGCCGATGCGGCCCAGGCCTTGCAGGGTTTCCGCAATGCGCTGGCGCAGGCGTTCGGCAATCGGCGTCGCCTGTTCGCAGGTGGTGTGTGGCATCAGGACCACGAATTCATCGCCGCCCAGGCGGGCTGGCGAATCGGTCGTGCGCAGTTCGCGCTGGCAGACCTCGGCGGTAGTTTTTATCACCACGTCGCCGGCCAGGTGGCCGTGCTCGTCGTTGACGCGCTTGAAGTGGTCGATATCGAAGATCAGCATGGCCATCGGGGCGCCGTAGCGTTGGAAAGTATCGAAATGCTCCTCCAGCACGCTCATCAGTTTGCGGCGATTCAGCAGGCCGGACAGGGCGTCCACTTCGCTCAGCATGCGCAGCTGGACTTCCAGTTCCTTGCGCGCCGTGATGTTGCTGGCAACCCAGAGCACCGCATCTTCGCCGTCCACCTGGAAGTCCAGCGCCTGGATGCGGCCTTCGAACCAGAGGCGGTAGCTGGGGCCGCTCGTTGCCAACCCCTTGATGTCGCCTTGCACCAGGCTGTATTCGACGATGTGCAAGGCGCGCCAGGCCAGGGCGGTTTCGATCTCTTTCAGGAACCAGCCGGCCTTGTCCGGGGTCAGCACGTCACGGACGGTTTTGCCGATCAGGTGAGAACCGTCGTGGTAGTAGCGCACGTCAATGCCGCCAAAAATGGACATATAGCGGCCGCTCCGCGTCAGGATGAACGCAGGGTCGGGCAGGGCATTCAACAGCGACGCGAGCTGGTTGCCTGAAAATAGTGTTTCATCGCGCATGTCTAGGACAGTATCCAGAGCCGGCGATTTACGCAAAAATTGTTAATAGGAAATGATTTATTTGTAACTATTTGGCTTATTCGTGCCGGGGCGGCCATTCGAGCTGGCCGCTGCTCGCCTCGTTCAGCTGGGCCACCAATGCCGGTGCGGCGGCCTGCGCGATGCGGAAGGCCAGCGTTACGCGCTGGTCGTGGCTGACTTGCAGCAGGGTGGCGCCGGCTGCGGCCAGTTCGCGCCGCAGCAAGCCTTCCAGGGAATAAGGCAGGGTGCAATGCAGTTCGGCATAGCGCACGATGGCGACTTTTTCCACCTTCAGCAGGGCCTGGGCCACGGCGTCGGTATAGGCCCGCACCAGGCCGCCGGCGCCCAGCTTGATGCCGCCGTAATAGCGCACCACGGCTGCAAGCACGCCTTCCAGGTCCTGGTGGCGCAGCACGTCGAGCATGGGGCGGCCTGCGGTGCCGCCCGGTTCCCCGTCATCGACCGCCGCCGACTGGCCGCCGGCCAGCAGGGCCCAGCACACGTGGGCGGCGTCCGGATGTGCGGCCCGCAGCCGGGCGATGATGGCTTGTGCTTCGGCGCGGTCGGCGACCGGCTGCACAAAACCGAGGAAACGGCTCTTCTTTACAATTAAATCGCTAGTCGCGAGAGATATAATGGTTTGTGGCATGGGGCCAACATGATACAGCTTTGCTGAACTGTTAACGTCCGGCTTCCCTTACAATGCCGTTGCAATTTGTTCAACTTGGTCTACGTGGCGACGTTCGTGGCAACTTACCGGATCAAAACCCTTGGCGTGCAGAGAGGCTTCCAGCAGGAGCGGGTCGAAGCACGCCTGATGCTTTTGTTCCGCCGCCCCCTGGAAGCCGTGCGCCCGATCGCGGCCGGCAATGGGGCGATCGTAAAAAAAGGCGTCGACTGGGCCATGGCCGAGCGTTTCCGCGATGCCTTGATGACCTGCGGCATACGCTGTGAAGTCGAAGAGGAAAAGGCCCCGCCTCCCCGTGCCACGCTGGCTGAATATGCAGCGCAGTTGCAATCGCACCTGGAATTGCTGGATCCTGGCCGGCGCTGGACTTTCATGGAGGCGGAAGGCGAATTGTTTGGCGTGCCGGGTCCGGAGTCGCCATATCCGCTCGAACTGCTGGTGCCGCTGGAGAGCATGTACCAGGAATGGCTGGGGGTATCGCTGGCCGCCAGCGAAGACCTGTTGCGCCACACCGCGGGCATGGTCCTGATGGGCAATACGCCCGGCATGGTGGAGGAGGCCGTGCGCCACCTGCTGCCGATCGTGCGCAACAGTGCGGAGCGCGGGCAGGCCATGCTGGCCGCCGCGCGGGGCTACTCGCCGCTGCTGTTCCGTCCTATCTGCGAGGGCCTGGAGATGGGCCTGGCCTTCCATCGCGGCACTGTCACGCACCGTGTAGCGCGGGCCCACCTGGAAGCCTGGGGGCTGACCGAGGATGCCGCCTTCGAAGCTGCCTTTGCCAATTTGCGCGCACGCTCCACGGCGCCGCTGCTGCCTACGCCGCAAGGCGTGTTCGGCGGCGGATGGGAAGATGGCTACGGTTCTTCGCGCATGCTGCTGCCTGAATTGATCAAGGCTGCCGTGCCGGAAGGCCGCCCGGTAGTCATGGTGCCGACACGCGGCGTGCTGATGGTGTGCAGCGACCAGAACGAAGTGGCGATGGGCGCGATGCTGAAGGCAGCGATCGAAGCCATGCGCGAAGAAAAGATGGTCATGCCGCGCTTGCTGCGCCTGGTGGACGACCGTTGGCAAATCTTTGTGCCGCCAAGCCTGACCAGGCGCCTGAACAGCCTGTCCAAATACGTGGAAGGCAACGACTACCGCCTGCAGAAGGAGCTGTTGAAGGCGCACGAATGGGCCAGTGGACGCAATCGCTGCGTGGTGACCTACCTGGTCGGCAAGCTCGGTCCGGAGCAGGTCCGCACCAGCGCCTGCACCTGGACGCGCGACATGCCTAGCCTGCTGCCGAAGACCGACCTGCTGTACTTCGCCGATCCTTCCAGCCTCGACCCGCCGATTACCGTCAGTTGGGATGCCGCCATGCCTATCGTCGGAGCGCTGATGCAGCGCACCGACGACTACCCTCCACGCTATTTTGTAGAGGGCTTCCCGAACGAAGTGCAACTGGCGCAGCTGGCCGATATTGCCGCTGCAGCGCGGCGCGAAGCGAAGGAAAAGGCCCTGGCCGCGGCCCAGGCTGCGCAAGCCGCCCTGGCCGCGCAGAACACCCGCCCGATGCTGGACTCCAGGCGTATGCAGAACGTCGCGGCGGTGCTGAACCGTCCCGTTGGCGAAGTGCTGCGCAGCGCCCTTGGCCGCAAAGCCGGCGCCAAGCCCGCGCATGCTCGATAACAATGCCCTGGTGGCCGCGGCCACGCCCGTCTTCCTCGTCATGATCGCGGCAGAAGCCTGGCTGGCCCAGCGCCGCCGCATCGGGGCTTACTCGCTGGCGGACAGCCTGACCAGCATGGCTTGCGGCATCTGGACGGTGACGCTGGAAGTGTTCACCAAATCCGCCATGCTGCTGGCTTATGGCTGGGTGTTCAGCCATTGGTCGCTGTGGGAAGCTGCGCCCGGGTCGGCGTGGACCTGGGCCTGGTCGTTTGTCGCCTTCGACTTTGTCTATTACTGGGCGCATCGCTGGTCGCACGAAATCAACTTCCTGTGGGCGGTGCATTCGCCGCACCACCAGAGCGAAGAATTCAACTTCACGACCGCACTGCGCCAGGGGGCATTCCAGGACGTCTTCCATGCGCCGCTGTTCATGGTGCTGGCGCTGCTTGGCTGCCCGCCGGCCGTGTTCATCATCCAGCTCACGCTGAGCAAGTTCTACCAGTTCTGGATCCATACCCGCCTGGTTGGCCGCGTGCCGCTGATCGAAGGCATCCTGAATACGCCCAGTGCCCATCGGGTGCACCATGCCGTCAACGATGTTTACCTGGACCGCAACTATGCGGCCACACTGATGATCTGGGACCGCCTGTTCGGCACTTATATTGAGGAAGGCGAGGAATGCGTGTACGGCGTGCGCAAGGGCGGGCCGGGCTGGAATGCGGTATGGGCGCAATTCGCCTGGCCTGCTGTGATGTGGCGCGATGCTGTGCGTGCCGCGCGCTGGCGCGACAAGCTGTCGCTGTGGTTCCGACACACCGGCTGGCGTCCCGCCGATGTTGCCGCCGCCGACCCGTGGCCTCCCTTCATGCTGCCGGCTGGCCGCCTGTATACCGCAACCCGCGCGACAGCCGGTGGCGCGCGCTGGACCATCGGCGCGCTGCAGGCCTTCGTGGGCGCCGTGGTTTTGCAGAACCAGTTGATTACCCACGCTGCCGCGCTGGCGTTGCCGGCCCGCCTGGCGCTGGCCGGCGCCGTTACTGCGGCGCTGCTGCTGGTGGCGTACTGCCTGCAGCCTGTTGCGCCTTCTGCCGCCAGCGCACCAGCCAGAACATCGGCAGGCTGACCGCGCCCAGCGCGACACCCCACCAGAAGGCTTCCTTGCCCATGCCGTAAAAGGCCCAGATCGAAAAAATGCAGGTCATCACCGCGCTCACGGACAGCGCCGCGCTACGCGCCAGCACGCCGCGCCGATGCAAGGTGAATACCGCGGCGCCGCCAACCAGGTACAGCGGCATGCTGGCTGCGGTGACCACCAGCGTCAGGAAGGTAAATGCTTCCGCCATCGAGCGGCTGTAGTTCATTGCGATCATGGCACTGGCCAGCGCACCCACCAGCAGCAGCGACCAGGCTGGTGCGCCATGGCGGTTGGACGTTTTCAGCACGGCAGGAAAAATGCCGTGGTTGGCCATCGATGCCGTCACCTCGCCCGCCAGCATTGTCCAGCCATTCAGTGCGCCAAGGCCGCTGAAAATCACGGCAACCGCCAGCCAATGCCCGCTGCCGGCGTCCCAATAGCGGCGGAACAGGTCGACGAAGGGCGCATTGGATGCAGCCAGTTCCGCCTGCGGCAACAGCAGCATAGGAATCGTGCAAACCAGGACATACACGATAGCCGCCACCAGCGTTCCGGCGATCGTGGCGCGCGGGATGGTGTGCTCCGGCTCGTGCACCTTGGTCGCTGGCAGGGAAGCGCATTCCACGCCCAGCATTGCGAACAGGGCGATGGTGCCGGCAGCGGCTGTGCCGTCCAGCGTGAATGGCGTGGGCGGCAAGTGCGCAGCATAAGCCGCGCTGTTGCTGGCGAAGATCCAGGCGCCGAGCAGCACGATGGCGCCCATCGGCAGCAGCTTGAGCGCGGCCGATACCAGTTGCACCCGGCCTGAAGCCAGCGCCCCGCGCAGGCTGACGAGGACGAAAAACCAGATGATGCCCATGGCAGCCAGCGGCGGCAGGGCGGGGTGTGAGGAGAGCGCCGGCACCAGCGTCGTCAGGTAGCCCACGATGCCGATCGCCAATGCGGCGTTGGTGACCCAGATCGAGACCCAGTAGCACCACATGGTGAAGAAGGCAACGCCATTGCCGAAGGCGCGCCTGCAATAGCCATAAGGCCCGTCCTCGCCGGGCATGGCGCGCGCCAGGCGGGCAAAGACGTGGGCGATGAACAGGCAGCCGATCACGGTGATGGCCCATCCCGCAAAAGCATTCTTGCCGAACGGCGCCAGCGCCGCGGGCAGCATGAAGATGCCCATGCCGATCATATTCCCCACGATCAGGGAGGTGCACATCCAAAAGCCTAGCGGCTTGCGCTTATCGGTGGCGTGCATAGGCGGCGCGCAGCAGGTTCTGGAAGTGCCATACGCCGCTTTCGCGCTTCGGATTCAGGCGCCCGGCGCTGTACGAGCCGGACGCCAGGCCTTGCTGGACGTGCTCGCAGATGCTGATGTCCTCCGCCTGGATCTCGTCGCTGAAGGCTTGCTCGGCCTGCACGCGCGCCTGCACCTCCGGGTCGTCCGTGTAGTAATAGTCGAACTCCACGATGCATTGCCGGTGCCCGGCCGGCAGGATGCGGTTGGTCTGCAGCCGGCCCGGCGTGATGTTCAGCATGATGTTCGGGTAGATGAAGTAGTACCAGGCGTTGCCGTCGCCGTAGATGCCGTCGTTGTTGCGCAGCGGCGAATGCTGCAGCGAATGCCACTGCGCCAGTTCGGTGTCGTAGGCGCGGTAATCGAGCACCTTCGACAGGCCCGGATGGACGAAGGGCAGGTGGTAGCCTTCAAGGAAATTGTCGATATAGACTTTCCAGTTGCATTCGAGCTTGTAGGTATCGCGCTTGGCGAAGCGCATGTGCGACAAATCAGTTGGTGCGATACGTTCGGCGATGCCGGCAAAGACCTGCTCGAACGGCGGCGTGGAAGCGTCCAGCGCCACGAACACCAGGCCTTGCCACTCGCGCACCTGGATGCGGGGCAGGCGGATCGACGATTTGTCGAAGCCGGCCGCGCCTTGCATTTCGGTGGCAGCGCGCAGGCTGCCATCGAGCTCGTAAGTCCAGCCATGGTACTTGCAGTGCAGTGCTCGCGCACCCTTGCCGTTGCAGGTCGCAAGCGGCCCGGCGCGGTGGCGGCATACGTTGAAGAAAGCCTGCAGGCTGCCGTCGGGCTGGCGTATGATGATGATCGGCTTGCCGGCAATGTCGCCGACCACATGGTCGCCCGCCGCACTCAATTCGCCCGTGTGCGCGGCCAGTTGCCAGGTCGCGCCGAAGACTTCCCGCTGTTCGAATTCCAGCCAATGCTGGTCGGTGTAGAAGCTGGCATGCAGCGCGTGGGCGCGCTCCAGCGGTTCGAGTCGGCAATGCTCCTGCAGGGTCATGGGTGCTCCGCGGCGCGAAAGACTTACTGTCTCATAAATTGCAGCGCACTGGAAGAATGAGGTTGCAAAAATGGAGGATCGTCTTTTCTTTGAGGGCTTGCAAGCGCTGGCTGCATCGGCATTTCCCAAGCATTGCGGCTATTGCGGCCGGGTGTTCGCCACGGCGCAAGACTTCATGCAGCAAACCCAATCGGTCCGTAAGGATATCTCTGGCCTGAAGCAAAGCTTCGACGACGACAGCGTTGCGATCGTCGAGGCTTACCGCAATTGCCTGTGCGGCTCCACGCTGATGGATTTCTTCAGCGACCGGCGCGATATCTCCGATGCCGGGGCGCGGCGCCGCGAGCTGTTCGAGAAGCTGCTGCCGCACCTGCGGAAGAAGGGTATGACGCTGGTTGAGGCGCGCGACCACTTGCTGGCGCTTTTGCGCGGCCAGGAGAAATCCGGTAATATGGGTAGGTAGCCTACCTAAATATCCGGATAAATGTCAAAAAAACATGAGGCAAGCCTGTCGCCGCGCGTGCTCGCCGCGAGCGAGGAGTTGCGCCTGACGCTGAAGCGGCTGGTACGCGAGATGCGCCGCGACGCCAGCGTAAACGGCGGCGATATCCCCTTGGTGCAGTACATGCTGCTGTCCATCATCCAGGAACAGCCGGGCATTGGCGTGGCCGAACTGGCGCGCATGGAAAACGTGCGCGCCGCCACCATGAGCGGCCATATCAAGGCGATGGAGGAGGCGGGGCTGGTGGAGCGCAGCGCGCCCGACCCGCAAGACCGCCGCCGCTCCGGCCTGCAGGCCACGGCGCTTGGCATCGAACGCATCGAAGCCCTGCGCGACAAGCGGCGCGACTGGATGGCGCAGCGCATCGCCCGCCTGACGCCTTCCCAGCTGGCCGCCCTGGAAGCTGCCATTGAACCCCTGAACCTCATCGGAACCCCATGAAGGACACTCCCGTTACCGAGCGCGAGATCCGCGCCGTTTACCTGGCCATGATGGCTGTGCTGGGCCTCAGTGCACTGGACCAGAGCATCGTCGCCACCGCCTTGCCGCGCATCGTGGCCGACCTGGGCGGCATGGCCCACCTTTCATGGGTGGTCACGGCCTATGTGCTGGCTTCCACCGCCACCATGCCGCTGTACGGCAAACTGGCTGACCAGTACGGCCGCCGCCCCATGATCTTTGCCGCCATGGGCGCATTCCTGCTTGGCTCCGCGCTGTGCGGCCTGTCGCAGAACATGACGCAGTTGATCGTGTTCCGTGCGCTGCAGGGCGTGGGTGCTGGCGGCTTCCTGCCGCTGGCGCAGATCATCATCGCCGACATCATTCCGCCGGCGGAGCGCGGCAAGCGCATGGGCATGGTGCCGGTGGTGTATGCCGCCACCAGCCTGCTCGGACCTGTGCTGGGCGGCCTGATTACCGATGCGCTGTCGTGGCACTGGACCTTCTATGTCAACCTGCCGGTTGGCGCCGTTGCTTTCTACGCCATTGCGCGGGCGCTGCACAAGGAGAAGGTGCACCACGCGCATCGCGTCGACTACCTGGGTTCCTTGCTGATGACGGGTTCGATCACGTCAGCACTGCTGGTGCTGGCGCTCGGCGGCACCGAATGGGCCTGGGATTCGCCGCAGGTGCAGGTGTGCAGTGTGCTGGCCGTGGTGCTGGGCGCCTGGCTGGCCGTGCATGTGCGCAAAGTGCCGGAACCGGTGCTGCCGCCGGATTTGTTCGGCAACCGGGTCTTCAACATCGCCAGTGTCGTGATGGCGCTGACCTTCATGGGCCTGATGGGCGCTACCGTGTTTTTCCCGCTGTTCTTCCAGGTAGTGATGGGCAGCAGCCCGGCCAGTTCGGGCCTGCTTACCGTGGCGATGATGATTGGCCTGGTTGGCTCCTCGATGCTGAGCGGCCGCCGGCTGGCGCGAACCGGCAAGTACAAGGGCGTGCAACTGGGTGGGCTGGCCGCTGCGCTGGTGGCCTTCACCACGCTGGCGCTGGGCATGGAAGCAGGGTGGGGCTACTGGGTGATTGAACCGGCGATCTTCCTGCTTGGAGCAGGCCTTGGTCTCGTCATGCCGAATATGACCATCGCGGTGCAGAATGCCTTGCCGCTGCCACGGCGCGGCGTGGGCACGGCGATGCTGACTTTCTTCCGCTCCCTGGGCGGCTTGCTGGGCGTGACTGGTTCGGGCGCCATGCTGGCGCGCTCGCTGCACATCCACGGCGTGAAAGCCGTGGCGGCAGTGGGGCCCGGCCTCAGCGTGCTGCCTTCAACGGTGGCTGTGTACCGCCACGCGATCGCCGGCGTTTTCGGTGCCGGCGCGCTGCTGGTGCTGCTAGGGCTGATTACGCTGCTTTTCCTGCCGGAGATTCCCCTGGCAGGTCCCAGCAAGGCCGATCAAGCCGGGTAAAAATAGCCGAGCAAGAGCAGCGCCCAGTAGGCGGTGCCGGCAACGCACCAGGCAATGTTCGCTGCCGAGAAAGATGCGTTGCTGCTTCCGTCCGGGTCGCCGCAACGTGCGTTGATCTCTGCCTGCACTTTCTTCAGCAGCAGGCCGGTCGGCAGCAGCAGCGCGATGGAGATGACATCGGTAATCGGAGAGCCCAACCCTTTCGAAGCCAAGCGCTCCATTGCGTTTCCTGCGAAGACCAGGACCACCATCAGCGCCGCCATCCGGCCTGCGTTCCACTCGGCTCGTTCGTGCGTCACGTCATGGTGTGCGACATTTTGGAAAAGGCTGTGTGTGAAAAACACCGAGAAAATTGCTCGCGGCACAGGCCATACGCCTTCTGCGGTTGCCCGGTTATGCAGGGCCCAGTTCTTATAGTTCCAGTACAGGTGGTAAAGGCCAATCGTGATGAAGTACAGGACAAGCAGCTTGCGCGTCGAGACGACATAAAAGCGCGAGTCGGAGCTGGATTCCATTCGCTCGTCCAGGTTGGACAGCGGGGCGGCGTAAACGTTTTCAGGCATGTGGATCACTAAAGAAGAAAAGAAGTATTGGGCGCCGAACAAGACGCCGGTTGCGGCGAAGAATCAGGTCACGATGCGATTACGCACCAGATGAATGCTGTTGGAATGGAGTCCCCTCATCGAGGCTGGCGCGCGAAGCCGCGTAGATGTTGCCCATCACGGAGAGTCCTGGAATTCTGAGATGTAAATTGCAATTATAGTTTTCGTAAGTCAAATTTCAAAATACTGGCTAGTTGCATAAATCCTACATCAGGCTGCGTCGTTGGCTGGGAAAGGCCGGGCGGGCGTGACTCATATGTTTTCGGAATATCAATTCAGAAAGACGCAATACTTTGATATTGCTCGCCCTGCGTAACATTGGCTCACCAAAACCAAAATAATGGAGACAATATGCGTAAGACTGTATTGGCGGCGCTGATCGCGGAGATGCTGCTGCCGCTGGGTGCCTATGCTCAAACGGCGGAAGACCAGGTCGACCCTTCGGCCAAGGTCGTAGTAAGCGGTGTTCGCGCTTCCCTGGCTTCCTCGCTGGCGACCAAGCGTTTGCAGGAAGGCGTGGTAGATGCGGTATCGGCCGAGGACGCCGGCAAATTCCCCGATACGAATATCGCGGAATCGCTGCAGCGCGTCACCGGCGTGCAAATCCAGCGCAACAACGGGGAAGGGCGTTATATCTCCGTGCGTGGCCTGGGCCCTGAGTTCAACAATGTGCTGGTCAACGGCCGCACCATGACCAGCGACACCGGCGGCCGCGATTTCTCGTTCGACTTGCTGTCGTCCGACCTGATCTCGAAAGCCATCGTCTACAAGACTTCCATGCCTTTCCTTCCGGAGGGCGGCATCGGTTCGACGGTCGACATCCAGACTGCGCGGCCGCTGTCCGGGAAGGCCGGCCACAGTGGTGTGGTCAACGTGTTCGACTCCTATGATTCGAACTCGAAGAAAAACACGCCCAACGTCAGCGGCATGTACTCGTTTGCCAACGCGGACAAGACCTTTGGCGTGACCGGTTCGCTGTCCTACACCGACCGCGCCTCCAAGCAGAACAAGGCCATCAACGATGCCTGGAACCTGCGCGACGTCTACATGATCGACGGCGACCTGAATTCCAAGGGCCTGACCATGGCCAACGTCACCAGCAAAAAGCTGCTGATGCCGCAAAGCTTCGGCTACCAGCAGGAAAACGAAACCCGCAAGCGCCTGGTCAGCAACGTCACCGTGCAGTACAACCCTTCGGCGGACTGGAAGCTGACTGCCGACGCGCTGTATTCGCGCCTGAACCAGCGCAACGACGTGATCGCGATCAGCGACTGGAACAATCCGGTGCAACTGGGCGTGAAATACGATTCGAACAACCAGGTCACCAGCTTCCTGCGTCCCGGCGCGAACTTCTTTGCCAATAACCCGGCCCTGGTCGGCGACGGTACCGGCGTCCTGACCGACGCCAACTCGAACGACATGATCGTCAAGGGCGGCGACCGGCTGTCGATCACCAAGGCCTATGGCCTGAACGCAAAATGGAACGCATCGCCGGAGTGGAAGCTGGAAGGCGATGTGTCGAATTCTCGCACCACCACCAAGACCCCGGACCAGTGGATCGTGGCGGGCATGGTGCCGAACAATGGCGACTCGCTGACCTTCGGCAGCATCCCGAGCCTGACCTTTGGCGACGGCATTACCGACCCGAATGCGGTGCGGGCACACGCCGTGTCCAACAAGGACGTGCGCTTCGCCGACGAGTTGAGCGAAGGCCGTATTAACGCTTCGTGGGCGCATGAAATGGGCGCTTTCAAAGGCCTCGATACCGGCATCTCCTACTCGCAGCGCAAGGTGGGGCGCAATCAATGGGAGAGCGATTCCTGGAACGCCTTCAGTGGCTACCACGTGTCGCTGCCGTCGTCGCTGTTTACGGTGAAGTCGCTGGATAACGCCTTCCCTGGCGCGCCGGCGAGCTACCTGAGCTTCGATCCGTATGCGTATATGAACTACCTGAACCAGCCGTCCACGCTGGCCTTGTCGAACGATCCGGCGCTGTACCTGGACAAAACCAAGTTCCCGAACGGCCCGATGTCGATCGATTACACCAAGCCGAACTTCTGGAGCGTGAAGGAGAAGGTTTCGAGCATCTTCCTTGATTCGAAGTGGGAAGGCGAGCGCTGGTCGGCCAATGCCGGCGTGCGCGTAGTGCATGTGAATTCGACCTCCACCGGCATCAGCCGCGTGCTGCTGTCGGCGACCAAGAGCCCGAACGACACCACCTACATCCTGAACTACGGCCCGGCGGTCGAGACATCGGTCGACAACAGCTACAACAGCGTGCTGCCTTCCGGGAACCTGAAGTTCGACCTGACCGACGATATGGTGCTGCGCCTGGCGGCGTCCAAGACCGAGACCCGCCCGACCCTGAACCAGATGGGCGTGGATAACTGGTACGGCGGCCGCTTCGGCGACGTGCAGACCGGCGGCGGCAATCCTTACCTGAAGCCGATGGAGTCGAAGAACCTGGACCTGTCGTACGAGTGGTACCTGTCCAAGACCAACTTCCTGGGTGCTGCAATCTTCCAGAAGAAAGTGTCGAACTTCCTGGAGCGCCGCCTGGAAGACATCACCATTCCGCAGTATTCGGAAGTGGTGCATGACACCCGCATCCGCAACGGCCAGAAAGGCAAGATCAAAGGCATCGAGCTGGCAGGCCAGTACGCCTTCGACAACGGCATCGCCTGGCTGCGCGGCTTTGGTGTGGCTGCCAACTACACCTTCGTCGACGCGACTGCCAGCCGCGACGATGCAGCGGCGCTGGATTGCGGCTACCCCGGCTTGTCGAAGCAGTCGTACAACGCTTCGCTGTTCTATGAGAACGAGACCTTCTCGGCGCGCGTGAGCTACAACTGGCGCAACAAATTCGCTGTCGACTGCGGCGGCGGCAGCACCCAGCCACGCACCCGCGCAGCGTACGGCCAGTATGACCTGAGCCTGCGCTACAACATCACGCCGAAGATCGCGCTGTACCTGGACGGCATCAATGTGAGCAACGCGCGCATGCACGAATATGCCAACAACGAGAGCCAGTTCCTGACCCTCGAGGATGTTGGCCGCCGTGTGAACGCCGGCCTGCGCTTCGCTTTCTAAGCGAGCAGGGGAGCAATTTCGTCGAGATGGGCGGCTTCGAAAGTGGGCAGTGCTTCCGTGTCGTTGCTTGAACGGCCCGGATTGAACCAGCAGCTTTCGATGCCGAACCGGTTGGCGCCGAGGATGTCGGCGTCCAGCCGGTCGCCCACGATGATGGTTGCCTCCTTGCGGAACGGGGCCCGCGCCATGTTTGCCGCATAGTCGAAGAAGCGGCTGTCAGGCTTGGCGTAGCCGCAAGCTTCGGAGGTTGCGGTGAACGAAATGTAGTTGTCCAGCCCCGAGCTGGCAATGCGGCGTTCCTGGATGCTGGCAACGCCGTTGGTGATGATCCCCACTTCGCCGCGGGCAGCCAGCGTTTCACAAAGACGCTTGGCGCCATCGATCAGCACCACGTTTTCGGACAATGACTCCAGGTAGCGGTGGCTGGCACGCTGCGGGTCAAGCTCCAGCCCATTCGCCGCGAAAGTCTTGCGGAAGCGCTCCACCTTCAGGAATTCCTTCGACACCGTGCCGGCTTCAAACGCCCGCCACAGTTCGATATTGATGCCTTGATATTGCTGGAACAGTTCATCGACGGCGCCGCTGTAGCCGAGCTCGCGCAACACGCACTCAAAGGACAGCTTCTCGGAAGCGCGGAAATCCAGCAAGGTGTCGTCGAGGTCGAACAGGAAGAGGGAGTGTTTCATGGTGTGCAAAATAAAATAGCCAGCCCGAAGGCTGGCTATTCTATCTTTTTCTGGTAGGCCGTGCGGGGCTCGAACCTGCGACCAACGGATTAAAAGTCCGCTGCTCTACCAACTGAGCTAACGACCCGAAGGGCCCGAATTATATAGAGCCCGAATCGTTTCCGCAAGTGCGGACTTGATCAATCACGACCAGACTATTCTTCCGATAATTATCGCAAGCATAATTGTGCCAAGTACGAGTGCGAAACGATCGCAGTTAGCATCGTCAATCACGAGCCACTCAATCATTCTCGGCAGCACAACTTTGTCATCTGTATTTGAAGTGTTCATGCGGGTAGTATAGGCACATTCCCGCTGCCATGGCGACCGAAATAAGAATGACAATTGGTCGAGCTTGCTGTCCGCGCGCGGACCGGCTCGCGCTGGTCGCTATGAAGATAGTTGTGAATAGGATGAGCGTCACGTTTAGCCCGATTGCCCATCCAATGTCCACACGAAGCTCGGGATGTTTGTCATACGCGCTGAAGGCTTCATAGCAGTTCGATCCCATCATGCCAAGCGCGGCCCAAAACAACTGACCACCGTCGACAGCCTTAGTTATCAGGGCGCAAAACGATCGCCACCCGCCGTTGGCGATCGCAACGCAAGCCAGCACTGCGAACGGCAGGGCGACCGGAATCAGGATATTTACGGCAACCCAGCCGAAGTTTTCCAGGAGCAGCATGATGAAAGTGTCGTGCATGGCGCTGCAAGCGAGTGGTGGAAGCTTAATGAATACCACTTGCCTCGCGCGGGCGCTGTCGAAAACCGCAAGGCTCATGAAAACAGCTGGGCGCTTATAATCAGCAGCTTCAACTTGCTTCACCCGGAATAGATCATGACTTACGAAGAATATCTCGACGAAGTGACCACGCTCATCTTCGAAAAATACAACCTGAAAGACACGCTCGCGGTCAAGCTCGTAATGGATGCGCAGGATGCCGAGTTCTTCGTCCGCCATGATGATGACAAGAAGCTGCGCAATATCGACCAGGCCCACAAGGACGCCAAGACGATCTACGAAGCCTACGCCGGCCGCGCCACGCGCAAGTAATTTCCTGTTTTCAAAAATACATGCCAATGGTGCAAGATTCTGCCTCCTGAATTTACTGAGGATGAATTCGATGCACGTAGAAATGCCGAAGAAAGGCGCGCTGGCTTCCGTACGAGCTTTCGCAGGTGAATACGCCATGATCGTGGTCAGTATCCTGACCGCGCTGGCGCTGGAGCATGGAGCGCAAAGCTGGCATCACAGCCATCGGGCGCATGAGGCGCAGGTCAATATCGAAGTAGAGATCCGGACCAATCTTGAGCAAGTGCGCGCCTCAATGCGCAAGAATGACGTGGAGCTCGCCAACCTGAAAGCACTACGCGAAGTACTGCGCCAGGGCATTATCGACAAGGTGGACGGCGAGCAGCTTGTCAGGCAGATGAACGAAGCGACCAAAAACAAGTTCGGCATCAACCAGTCCATACCGACGTTGCGTCGCGAAGCGTGGGAAGTTGCCGTAGCAAGCCAGTCGGTGAGCTGGATGGAGCCCGCTTTAGTGCAGCGCTATGCCGGCGCCTATTCCTTCCAGCGCGACTTTTCGCGCGACGCCATCAGTGCCGTGCAGCTGGTGCTGGATGCGCCGGCCCTCCTCAAGAAGGCGGCTGACATGGAGTTCGGCAGTGTCGATAGTGCGGGCATTTACTACTCGGTGACGCAGCTGCAGGCGTCACTGCGGGCAACGCAGGGTTCGCTCTCCGAACTGGAGAACGAACTGGTGCGCGCACTGCCTAAGACCTGAGCTGCAACGCGACCAGCTTTTCTTCCGCCTGCGCCAGCACGTTTGCAATGCGGCGCGAATTGCGGTCCCGCCAGCCCGGCTCCAGCGACACCCTGGCGTGGAGTTCGCGGCATTGGTTCAGCAAGGTCCACGCCTGCAAACGTGCGGCGCCGAGATCATGGTGACTGGCGTCGGCGCACGCGGCGACGGCCTTGCGCAGGCGGGACAGGGCCGTCTTGAGGGCCTGGCCTTCGCGCTCCGGCCACAATAAAGTGTACACGGTGATCGACACCGCCAGCCCGAGCAGGATGCCGACCAGGCGGTCGCGGATTTCGGTCAGGTCGGTGACGGGCCCGAAACTCCCCAGCTGCGCCAGGGCGAAAGCGAACATCATCTGAACGCCGATGTAGTTCGAACGCGGTGAGCCGACAGCAATCCACGCGCCAACTGCGATGACCGGCAACGCCATCCCCAGCAGGCCAACGATGCTATCGAGGTGGGGCACGACGAATACAGTAGCCACCAGCGCCGCCAGGCTGCCCAGGCAGCATCCCAGCAGGCGGTTGATGCCCTTGTGCGTGGTGGCGCCCAGGCTGGGCAGCGCGAGGATGATGCAAGTCTGCATGGCCGTACTGATGCCGGGCCACTGCAGGCCGGTGTAGATGATGTAGGTGATCATTGCCGCCAGCACGGTCTTGAATGCGAACTGCGTATAGACCAGGTGGCGGTGGGGAATTGCCGCCGGCGCCGGTCCTCGCGCGGGAGCTGCCGCGCCTGCGCGGCCGGTGCTCTCCGCATCCGCCGCAGCACGCAGCGCGCGCTCCATTTCGCGCATGATCGCACCGTTCGCTTCAGGCGCGCCCGCCGCGCCGGCGTCAGGTAGCGCAGACGGGAGGGTGAAGGGAGCATCGTGCCCCAGGCATTCGCGCAGCGATGCGCAAGCCTGCCGGATGGACAGCATCTGCGCCCGTTCCTCCGGCGACGGTGTGAAGGCCGCCTGCCGGGCCAATTGCGCAGCGGCGGCATGCAGGCGGCTCACGGCCGCTGCCCGCGCTTTGGTGCGCTCGGTGTTGCCCAAGGCGGCGAAAGCCAACTGCCGCTGCACTGCCAGTACTCCGCGCCCGATGCGGCCGCTGTGCAAAGGAGGCGGCGTGTGGTCCGTGATGCGTGCGTCAAGCTGGTGCTCGACCTCGTCCAGCTGCCGCGCATACTCTTCCACCAGCAGCTTGACCGGAAGCGCCGGCCGGAACAGGCGCTGGATCGTCAGCGTGACCAGCACCGGATAGGTGGCCGCGACCCAGACCCAAAGCTGGCTGCGGAGCAGGGTTTCAGGATCGGTGTAGTTATCGGCCATGCCTTGGGCATTCACCACGAGCAAGGCCACCAGGAAACCGATCGCGCCAAGCTTGCTGGTCCTGAAAAAATACATGCCGCAAAAAGCGATCAGGCCGGCGCCCAGGATGCGCAGCATCGGTACATCAAGCGTGAACTTGAGCAGGACAATGGAGGCAATCACGGCCAGCGTACTGCCGGCCAGCAGCGCGATCGCGCTCATACGGGTGAGCACGATGTTCTCCTGCGCAGTGAAGAACACCATGATCAGCGACAGCGAAAGCAGCGGCAACTGCAAGGTCATTGAACATACGATCACCACGGTGCAACTGGCCAGCAGGCGCCACACCGCATCCATGCGGCCGGGGAAGGGCGCCAGTTCCGTGCGGATGCGTGCTATCAGGGCTTCCATGATGCTCACTTTGCGTTCAGCATGGCCACGGCGGAAGCACCGATGCGGAACGCCGCGTCAGGCTGTTCGATCAGGATGCGCACGGGGAAGCGTTGCGCCACCCGAACCCAGTTGATCGAGCGCGGCACGCGCGGCAGGCCCGCCACTTCGCTGCCGCCGTCGTCCGGAAACACGCCATAGCCGATGGATTCGACCGTGCCGCTGTAGCGCTTCGAGGTGTCGCCAAGCAGGTAGACCTGGGCGTGGCGGCCGGCCTTGATGCCGGCCAGGTCGGTCTCGCGGAAATTCGCCACCACATACCAGCGGCTGGAACTGGCCAGCGTAAATACCGGATGGCCGGCGGCGGCAAATTGTCCCACCGAGGTTTTCAGGTTCAGCACGATGCCGTCGCCCGGCGCCCGTACTTCGGAGTAGGAAAGGTTCAGGCGTGCCAGCGCGATCTCCGCCTTCACCACTTCGCGCTTGGCCACCAGTGCATCGACGCCGCTGACGGAAGCCTCGGCGCGGCGCGCATCCAGCAAGGCTGCGCTGAGCTGGGACTGGGCGCTGCGCCTGGCGGTGCGTGCCTGGTCGATGCGTTCGGCCGAAACGAAGCCTTTGGCGAGCAGGGGTTCCAGCCGCGCCAGCGTGTCGCCTGCCTGTTCGGAGGCCGCCTTGGCATGTTCGACGTTCGCCTGTGCCGCAGCGGCGGCAAATTTCTGCGCATCGACGGTGCGCTGGGTCAGCCTGATTTCGCTGTCGAGCGCTTTCAGGCTGGCTTCTGCTTTTGCCAGGGTTTCCTCGAAAGGCAGGGGATCGATGCGGAACAGCAGGTCGCCCTTCTTGACGCGCTGGTTGTCTGCCACTGGCAGCTCCACGATCCGCCCATTGACTTCGGGCGCCACATTGATGGTGTCGGCGTAGACGTAAGCATCATCGGTGCGCGGCGCCTGGTCGATCGAGCGCACAACGTAGATGGCAAGGCCGATGGCTGCCAGTGTCAGGCCCAGGACGATGGCGGTCCAAAGGCGGGAGTTCTTGGTCTTCTTCATGACTTCACCTTAATGTTGGAAAAATACGAGCCAGGCCGACAGCGACAGTACGGTGGCGAGTGCGGGATAGCCCAGTGCCAGCAGGTGCGAGGGTGCGCCCGCCAGCAAGCCGCGCGCATTCAGTACTGCGTGGAGCAGGAAGCACAGCACGGTGGCGCCGGCAATGCAGAAAAGCCAGTCGGGAAAATAGGCTCCCAGCACATTGATCGAAGGTTCCATATTTATTCCTTAATGTATGATTGCCTAGGCAACCTTTTGGGCAAAAAAAAACCGCCTACTTCCCGGCAAACATTTTCAGCAGCAGGGACTCGAACGTTTGCAGTTCCTGCGCACTGAAAGTGCCGAAGTACTGGTCGATCACGGTGCCCGAAGCTTCCAGCAAGCTTGGGAAAAGGCGCCGGCCTTCTTCGGTCAGTTCCAGTTGCACGGTGCGCCGGTTATCGACGCTAGGCGCCTTCTGGATCATGCCTTTCTGCTCCAGCCGGTTCAGCATGCGGGTCATTGCGCCGGGACTGTATGAAAGCTCCTTGCAGATCTGCGCGGCGATATTGGCGCGGCCGCCGTGCAGGGTAGACAGCACCACGTACTGCGCCGCAGTGATATCGAAAGGCGCGAGCTTGATGTCCAGTTCGTCCTCCAGCGCTTTCTGGGCGCGGCTGATCAAGCGGGCAACGCGGCGAGGGTCGGTGTGTTTGTTCATAAATGAACTATACGTTGCCTAGGCAACGGTTGTCAAGCGCATCGCGCACGCTTGCGCGATTCACAAGCTTGTCATCTTCGCTACCTACAATCCGCCACGTTTTCAACTTACACAGCGGGGCAACGATGAAAAAGGCAGTAGCAGGCGCGGTAGCAGCGGCGGTATTGGCGGCTGAATTGGCGGCATGCGGTGGCAGCGCGGTGACGCCACTTCCCACTTTGGATGGCAAACCGGCCGTGGTGGTGGCGCACCGCGGCGCCAGCGGCTATCTGCCGGAAGAAACGGTGGAGGCTTACGCCAAGGCCATTGAGCTGGGCGCCGATGCGATCGAGCCGGACGTGATCTCCACCAAGGACGGCGTGCTGATTGCGCGCCATGATCCGAACCTGGCCTTCAGCACGGACGTGGCGCAGCATCCTGAATTCGCTGCCCGCAAGCGCAAGCTGAGCGTCGATGGCGAAGTGCAGGAAGGCTGGTTCGCCAGCGACTTCACGCTGGCCGAGATCAAGACCCTGGGCGGTATTTCGACCGACGCCGAGCGCCCGCAGCAATTCAATGGCCAATACAAGATCGCGACCATCCAGGAAGTGATCGACATGATCAAGAAGAGCGGCCGCAATATCGCCATCTACCCTGAAACCAAGAATCCAACTTTCCACCGCCAGCAAGGCTTGCCGCTGGAAGACAAGCTGCTGGCAATGCTGGCCGCCGCCGGCTGGACCGAGCGTGATTCGCCAGTGTTCATCCAGTCCTTCGAACCGGGCAGCCTGAAATACATGCGCAGCAAAGGCTCCCGCCTGAAGATGGTGCAATTGATCGACGCTGATGACGTGGACCTGAAAACCGGCGCCCTGACTTACGCCGCACCCTACGACAAGCCATTCGACTGGGCACAGGCCGGCGACAGGCGCCTGTTCAGCGATATGGTGACCCCGGCCGGCCTGGCCGAGATCAAGACCTACGCAGATGGCATCGGCCCATGGAAGCGCTACATCGTCAGCGTCAAGGGCGCCGTGGACATCAACGGCGACGGCAAGGTGAACGATGCTGACACCACCACCATGGAGCCAACCACGCTGGTGGCGGACGCACACAAGGCGGGCCTGTTCGTGCACCCGTATACCTTCCGCAACGAGAAGCGCCGCCTGGCCAGCAACTACAAGGGCGATCCTGTGCTGGAGTACAAGCACTTCTTTGCCCTTGGCGTTGATGGCGTGTTCAGCGACTTCGCCGATACCGCATTGGCAGCCCGTGCAGAATACCTGAAGGAAGCAGGGCGCTGACTCAGAACTTGTGGTTGTATTCCGCTGCGAAGCGCACCTGGCGTTCGGGTGCGCGTCCCAGCACCAGGCCATAGTACGGGCTGACCGTGTTTGCGCCAGCGTTGTAGACCGGCTGGGTGGCCAGCGTGGTCTGGCGGTTCAGCAGGTTGAACACGTCTGCCTTCAAGGCCAGGCCCTTGAACATGCGCGGCATGTAAGTAGCGTTGATCGCGATGCGGAAGTCGGTTGGCATGCGGCCGAGGGAGCCGCGTGGCGCCGGCTTGTCGTCGCAATAGAACACGGCGGCACCGTAACCGGCGGCAGGGTTGGTGCCGTTCGGGTTGAGCGCAGCAGGCAGGTTGCCGATGCAGGACTTCGGCGCGCCTGTGACGATGTTGATATTGCCGCCCACCGTCCATTCCTGGCCAAGCTGGTAATAGCCGAAGGCCTTCAGCACATGGGTATGGTCGTTTGGCAGTGGGCCGCTGGCGTAGTCCATCAGCTCCGGAAAATCAAAGGAGGTGGTAGCGGCGATGTCGGCCTGGCCGATATCGGACATGACCTGGCCCTCCATATTGCCCCTGGTGCGCGACAGCGTGTAGTTCAATTTTCCGTACCAGCCATTGCGCATCGGGTGCTCGATAAAGAGATCCAGTGCCGTATAGATGCGGCTTACTTTCGGCAGGCCGATATCTTCGGCCGTCAGCGGGATTGACACCAGCTTGCCATCGCCGGCCAGGTCGAGCGTCAGGGTATTGGCGCGGCCTGGATTGATCAGCAGGCATGGCATCTCGTGTTTGCTGGTATCGACGTTATTGCGCTTGCCCCAGGCACGCAAGGGCCGCGAATCGCACCAGTCTTCAATGGTATTGCGCAGCGTGCGGTAAGTGAACTTGCTGCCAACCGTGTACTCCTGCGTTAATGCTGCCTCGAAGCCGAATGCCAGTTCGTCCTGGTAGGTCGCGCCCAGGTTGCTCGACGCAACCTGGCGCGGGTCCTTGGGAGTGCCCCATTCGTTGCCGCCGGAGACCGGCGGGGAAATTTCGGTCAGGCCGGTTGGCGCGCCGGTTTTAGGGTCGATGCCGGTGTAGGTGTAGTAGTGGTCGATGTGCACCGGGTTGCCGGCCAGGCGCAATGCGACGCTGGTCGGGATCTGGAGATGGTAGCGGCCCAGGTTGGCGAAGGCTTTCAAGGTGCTGTCTCCGCGTACGTCCCAGGATGCGCCCAGGCGCGGCGCCAGCATGTGGCGTTGTGCCGCGTATGCCTGGCCGAAGCTGTTCCTGTTGGTGAACTGTTCGTTGCGCAGGCCCAGATCGAGCAGCAAGTTGTCGGTGACCTGCCAGCGGTCCTGGACGTATTGCGCCGACTGGTCGGTCTTCGGCGAGGCCGAGTCGCTCTGGTGGTATTCGTTCACATAGTAGCCTTGCAGGCCGTAGCCGCCGCCCGAAGCAGGCGTCCTGCCGCCAGGGACCGGCACGTTCGGATCGCCGTGGAAGAAGATCCAGCTGCCGCCGCCCGCCAGCTCCGAGCCGTTGATTGAAGAAACATTGTTGCGGTCGATACCTGCGCGCAGGGCATGATTGCCCAGCTTGTATTCCACGTCGAGCCGCAGTGTGGATTGCTTGTCTTCCGCATTCGGCACCTGGATGGTGCCGCCGATGGCCTGCGGATTGGTATAAACCAGTCCCGGTACCTGGGCGTTGACGGGGGCATTGACCTGGTACATGCCAGGCACGTAGCCTTCGCGCGATTGCGGATAGGTGGACTTGAAGCGGCCCGCCAGCGCTGTCACCGTCAGGTTGTCGCTCAGGAAGCCGGTGTACTTCAAAATCGAGTCGTTGGTCCTGGCGCCATCGCCGGTGGTGCCGCCGGCGCGCTTGTCGTTGCGTTGCAGGGTGGCGTAGTCGAAGCCGTAGTTTTGCTGCGTCTTCTTGTTCTCGTCGTGGATCTGGGTGAATTCAAGGCGATGGTCGCCGCTGATGTTGTAATCGAGTTTGAGCAGGTAGCGCGGGGTGCGCGATTCGCGCTCGGTCCAGCCGTTGGTCTTGTTGAGCGAATCGGAATCCTTGCTGATGTAGCCGGTGCTGAAGCGGTCCTGTTCGATATTGGCGAACATGAACAGTTTGTCCTTGACCAGCGGCCCGCCGACGTAGGCGCTGCCAAAAACATCCGTGGCGCTATTGCTGCGGCGGTAGGTGAGCAGCTTGCCGTCGGTCTTCGGGTTATGGCCGGTGTTCGGGTAATACGTGTTTTCCGGCCTGGCGCGCAGCCAGTCGGGCGTGTATTGCAGCACCGCGCCGGCTTCCCAGTGATTGGTGCCGCTCTTGGTGGTGATGTTCACCACGCCACCGGTCGAGCGGCCGAATTCCGCGCTGTAGCCGCCTTGCAGGATCTGCGCCTGCGCGATAGCGAAGAAGGGCAAGGTAGTCGAGCCGATCTGGCGATAGACGTTGGTGACCGGGAAGCCGTTGATGAAGTAAGCGTTCTCCGTGACGCCGGCGCCGCCGAAGCTGTCGCCGCCAATGCGCGGGTTGCCGCGCGAGGTTCCCGGTGCGAGCTGGATGATGCCGGACAGGCTTTGCGAAATTGGCAGCGACGTCAGTTGGCGCGCGGTGAAGACGGCGCCATTGTTGGTGTTGCTGACGTCGATCGTCGGGCGGCGGCTGCTGACCGTCACGGACTGGACGGTTTCGAAGGATGCTTCGACACCCTGGCCAATCAGCGCTTCCACTTCCAGCTCGCGTTCTACTGCGCCATTGCGCATGAGGATGACCTTGTAGACGCCCGGCGGCATGGAGCTGGCGTTATAGCGTCCGTTGGCATCGACGGTGATGGCGCGGCGCGCGCCAGTGGCGATGTTCTCCAGCACCACACTGGCGCCGTTTGCGTTGGCGACCTGGCCGAAGATGCTGCCGGTGGCGTTCGATTGTGCATGGGCGGGCCCAGCGAAAGCCAATGCAAGAGCGTGTGCCACCAGCGTCATGCGCACACCTTGGGAATAGTTCTTCATTGCGTCTCCTGTTGTGGTTATGATTCGGCCGCCCTGGGGCGGCCGATGGAGACATGCTAGGCAGGACGGCGATGGCGAACAATTGAATGTTTACTCGCCATGTATGCCCAAACGGTTATATCTAGTCGGGAACGGTGACGAGCAGCGGCGCTTTGCCGTCCCAGGCATGGTCGAGCAAGGTCTTTCCATTGAGCCATACCAGCACACGCTGGCCTTGCTGCGTCCGCGTGGTGACGATGTCGATGCCGCCGTCATCCTGGCCTGCACCGAACGCACGCACATTTCGCAGTGCCATGCGCGGCCAGCCTTTCGGCAGGCGCGGTGCGATGGTGAAGCTGCGCAAACTGGCCGCTTCGATACCGAACAGGCCTTCCGTCATGACTCGCGCATACAGCCCGCTTTCCGCGGACAGGTGGCGCTGCTGGCCTTCCGGCCAGGCTTCCACTGCATACGGGACATGATCGCCGAGCAGCCGCCGGCCGGAATAGTAGCGCAGGTAAGGCATGGTGCGTTCCAGTTCCCCGGCTTTGAGCAGGCCGCGCAGCGCATACAGGGTCGCGCGGTCCCAGAAGGTCTTGTCGCCCGCCTCGGTCAGCACGCCGTTCTCGCTCCACAGTTGCGGCGACAGCAGTGCGTCGACCGTGCCGCGCTGGCGCTCGTCAATGCCTAATGCCAGCGGTAGCGCAATCCAGGCGCGCAGCTTGTCGTTGCCGTCGTAGTAGCGGTAGGTGTCGAAGCCACCCATGCGCGCTCCGAAGTAGTGCTCGATGGCCTTGCGCTGCGACTCGGCTTCCTGGCGCAGCGCGGCAGCACGTTGCGCGTCGCCCAGTGCTGCGGCCAGCCGCGCGGCTCCCTGCAGGCCGCCGTAGGCGAGCACATTGGTCGACAGGTTGGCGTTCCCGGCAGGGAAGCGGCCCTCAAGTTCGTCGCTGTCCGAATGCACGATGCCTTGGCCATCGCGCTTGCGACGTGTGAATTCAAGGCACCAGTCGATCAGGGGCAGCAACCGGCGTGCGATACCGCTGTCCCCCTGTGCCAGTGCGAACTGGCTGGCACCGTAGGAGATCATTGCGCAGTCGCCGCGGTCGCCGGCGCCGATCCAGTAGCTGCGTCCTTCGGCGATGATGGAAGAGGGGATCGGCTTGTACTCCGCGTTCATGTAGCGCGCGAACATGCCGAAGCTGGTGAGGGCGCTTTGCACTCCGGCGCTGTCGCCCAGGTAGGGGAAGAAAGGATTGATGTATTCCGCCTGGTCGTTAGCCCAGATGGCGGCGTAATAGCGTGTGCCGCCGGGGCCGTGCAGCAGGCCGCCGCGTGTGGCGAAGACGCTTTCTGCGGCGCGGATTTTGGCGAAGGCGAACATCGCGTCGAGTACAGGCTCCGGGGTTTCCAGCACCAGGCTGGCGCGCCATTGCGCGACCTTGCGCGCGCGTTCCTGCAGGGCTTCGTTGCCGTCTACGTAAACCATTTCGTTTTGCAGGCGGCCGCTGATGATCACGTCGACATGCACGCGCGCTCCCGGCGCCAATTCGCCGTCGAGTGCAGGGGAGCGCACTTCGAGCACGTAAGCGCCGTGCGTGCCGCGCTCCGGCGGCGTAATCTCGCTGCGCTCCAGTGCGCCGAAGCTGTAGCGCCGCACGGCCGGGCCGGTGTTGGACAGCTCCAGCCGCTCCACCAATGCCGGCTCGCTGGGCGATGGCGTCAGCGTGCGGGTCAGCACCAGGCCGGGCGCCAACTGTGACTGCAGCGCGAGGCGGCCATCGAAGCGCACTTGCTGCAGGTGCTCGGCACCTGCGGGCCGGCCGTCGATGGCGATGGTTGGCGAGGCTTCGTCGCCGAACTTGCGAATCAGGCTGGCATGGGTGTCGTCCGGGATGGTGCGCAGCATCGGCCACACCACGGTGCGCGCCAGAAGCAGCGAACCATCGGCCTGGCTGCCATAGTCGATCACCGCCGACACCTGGCGGCCGCTCATTTCAAGCTGGTCGCGATGGATGTCCTTCACTTGCCAGCGAATGGCGTCGCCATCGATTTGCCAGCGCGGTGTGAAGGCCGGCGGCGCTGCGTGCACCCAATTGGCGGCAGCCAGGGCGGCCCCGATCATTGCCGCACGTATGCGTGAAATTCTTTGCATCTGCTACTCCTGTGTCGTCTTGCGGATGATCGCCGCCCAGCCGCCGCCGGGCGCCAGGCGCATCGCCGGCCGGCTGCCGCGGGTGACGCTGGCGCTGGATTTCTGCACGTCGGTAGCGAAAACGGCGGAATTCGGCCCGTCCTCCATGCTGTCCAACCGGTACGCGCCTTCGCCCAGGAAGGACAGGTCCAGTTCCAGCTCACGGCCATCGGCGCCGGTCATGGCGCCCACATACCAGGTGTCGCCGCGGCGGCGCGCCATGGCGACGTAGCGGCCAAGTTCGGCGTGCAGAACGCGGCTCTCGTCCCATTCCACAGGCACCTGGCGGATGAATTCGAGCGAAGACGGATTGGCGCGGTACTGCGAGGGGCTGTCGGCCAGCATTTGCAGCGGGCTTTCATAGATGATGTACATCGCCAGCTGGTGCGCCCGCGTGCCCTGGCTCATGGGGCGGTCGAAGCTGGCGACGAAGTCCTTGCGATGGGCATTGCTCATGGCGCCTGGCGTGTAGTCAACCGGGCCTGCGAACATGCGGATGAAGGGCAGGGTGACGTCGTGTTCCGGCGTCTGTTTGTCGCTCCATTTATTGTTTTCCAGGCCTTTCACGCCTTCGAAGGTGAGCACATTAGGCCAGGTGCGCTGCAAGCCGCTGGGCTTGAAGCTGCCGTGGAAGTCCACCAGCAGGCGGCGCGCGGCCGCTTCGCGCGCCACGCGCTCGTAGTAGTTCACCATCCACTGGTCGGCGCGCTGCATGAAGTCGACCTTGATTCCGGCCGCGCCCCAGCGCGCGAACTGGTCCAAAGCTGCCGTCATCTGGGTGTCCAGCGTTTTCCATGACACCCACAGGATGATCCCGACGCCACGCTGCCTGGCATACGCCATCAGCCCGGGCATGTCGATTTCCGGCTTGACTGACAACAGGTCGCCCAGCTTGTACCAGCCTTCATCCATGATGATGTATTCGAGGCCGTTGTCGGCCGCGAAATCGATGTAGTGGCGGTAGGTGCGCGTATCGAGGCCGGATTTGAACGGCACGCCATACAGCTTGTTTCCGTTGTACCAGTCCCAGGCGACTTTGCCCGGCTTGATCCAGCCGGTCTCGTTCAACGCTTGCGGTTCGGCCAGCAGATAGGGCATCTGGTTCAGCAGCAGGCCGCCGGCATTGGACGAAATGCCAAGGATGCGCCAGGGGAAGCTGCGCTTGCCCTCGGTGCGCGCGATATAGGCAGCTTCCTGCGTGACCGGCACATTGCGGTCGTCGCGCGCGGTATCGGCCAGCGCGACTTTCGGGAAGACCGCGCGCAGGCCGCTCGCCTCGCCGTGCAGGTACGCTCCGGGGTAGTCGCGCAGGCCGGATTCGGTGAACACCAGGTGCACGCCACCACTCTGCACAAGGGCCGGCACGCCAACCAGCTTTCCGGCCGCCTCGCCTACGCTCAGTGCCTGGTAATAGTGTTCATTATGCGATTGCATGGACTTTTCCTGCGGCCAGTACAAGATGTCCTGCGGCCGCAGGTTGATGCCGGCCTGCTCGCCTTCCACCGTGACCTGTCCGGGAAGGGCGGTGCGGAAGCGGTAGGCGATGCCTTCGTCGTAGGCGCGTACTTCCAGGGCATAGCCGCCCGCGAATTCGAGTTGCAGCGAGTTGTAATGGTCGCGCACTTCGCGCGATTTCTGCGCCACCACCGGGTGCACGGTGGTATCGACACTGCGGCGCTGCTGCCCGGTCAGGCGCGGCTTGTCGCCAAGGGTGCCGATGTTCGTCAAGGTCATGCCGATTGGCGTGGGTAATACCAGCTCGGTGCCGCGGTGGCTGACGGCGAAGGCCAGGTGGCCGCTGGTGTCGATTGTTACGCGCAACTGGCGGTCGGGGGAGCTGAGTTCGAGCGGGTGCGCAGCGTGGCTGGCCAGCGGCGCGATCAGCAGTAGCGTGCCGCACAGGCGGCGCGCAAGGGACGTATGGTTCAAGGCAAGTCTCCGGATATAGGTATGCCGGTCCATGCTATGCGCAGGCGCCGTTGCCGATCCAATGACTTTTTACGCGAGAGCTATGTCGTAGAGGTTATATGGCGCTGGCCCAGGCTCCGGCTGCGGGACAGTTGCCGGGACAGATGAGGGCGGTACCGATGCTTCACGCCGGATCGCCTGCAACAGCAGCTCGGCGCCCGGCGACAGCACGCTATCGCGCCTGCGGATAATGCCGAAAGGGTCCATGCGGCAGTCCAGCTCCAGCGGCAGGATCGCCAGCAGCCCCAGCTCCTGGTAGCGTCGCGCCACATCCTCCGACATGATGTTCAGCGCATCGCTCATTTGCAGCATGCTGGTGATCAGTACAATCTCGCTGGTGTCGACGACATCGCCCGGCGGCTCGAGGCCGGCGCTATGGAACACCTGGTCGAAGCGCTGGCGCAGGATGCTGCCCTGCGGCGGCATAATCCAGGGCGCCTGCACCAGCTCATGCAAAGCCAGCGCTCCGCGCCGGGCCAGTGGATGGCCTGCCCGAGCCACGACCACCACAGGTTCCGGTGCCAGTTCCTCGTACTGCAGTTCCCCACAATCGTTAAAGCCGGTAAGGCGCGCCAGCAGGAAATCGAGCATGCCGCGCTGCAGGCGGTCCCGCAGTTCATTGCTGGATTCGATCTGCACGCCAATGCGGAGCTGCGGCACTTGCTGCTTGATGCGCGTAATGGCGCGCGGCAGCAGGCTCAATGCCGGCGTCATGATGCTGCCCACATTGACTTGCCCCGCCAGGCCAGCCTTGAGTGCCACGATATCGTCATGCGCGCGCGCCAGGCTGCTCAAGGCCATGCGCGCATGGCGGATCATGCTCTCGCCATAAATGGTGGGCACCATGCCGCGCGGGTGGCGTTCGAACAATGCGATCCCGAGCATGTCTTCCAGTTCCTTGAGCTGTTTGGACGCTGCCGGCTGCGTCATGCACAGCGCCTCGGCAGCGCGCAGGATATTTCCCGCATCGTCGATAGCAATCAACAGCAGGAGCTGGCGGGTCTTGAGCCGTGCGCGCAGGTACCAGTTCGGATTTGGAGCGGTCATTGCATTGCCTTTCGGGTCGATTGGCGTTTTTATCATGTTCAAATTGGTATCGGTGTCGCCAATTTGTCGATTGGATGCATATCGTGGCTCCCTTTAACTTAATCAGCACAACGCGGCTCGTGTTAGACTGCGCCGTCCACTTGCTAATTTTGTAATGATGAAGATCCAGCAAAAACTGCGCTCAGTCAAAACTGCCCTGTCCGAACGCCGCGAAGTGCGCAAGCGCCTGCGCGGCCCCGCCCAGCTGCGCTATGCCATCGCCGACTCCATAGGCATGCTCGATGCAGGAGCATGGAAAGAGCTCACGGCCCAAGCGGGCTTCTTCCTGTCCTATGATTACCTGCGGTCGCTCGAGACCGTGCTGCCGACCAACCTCGATCCGCGCTATGCGCTGGTATATGAGGACGACCAGCCGGTTGCCGCACTTTATATGCAGCTGGCCGACATCAAACTGGCCCAGGCCAGCAAGACTTCCTTTGGCTCGCTGGGCGAAAGCCTGGGCCAGCGCGTGCTCACCTGCGGCAACCTGCTGACCTTTGGCCAGCACGGCATCGCCATTGCCCCCGGCGTCGATCCTGAACTGGCGTGGCATGGCGTGGCGGAAGTGCTGTACCGCGTACGCCAGGCCGAGAAGCTGGCCGGTTCGGCCAACTTCGTCATGATCAAGGACTTGCACGGCCCGCAGGCGGAGGATGCTGCCTTCCTCAAGAACCTCAGCTACCGCTTCGTGGAGACCGAGCCGAACATGGTGCTGGCCCTCGGCGAGGACTGGAAAAGCTACGACGACTACCTGGCCAGCCTGGCCTCGAAGTACCGCGCCAACGTCCGCAACGGCATCCTGAAGCCGATCGAGGCCGGGCAATGCACGGTGGAGCACTTCACCGACATGTCGGCGATGAAGGACGAGATTCATGCCTTGTACAAGGCAGTGCAGGTAAATGCCGGCTTCCGCCCCTTCGAACTGCTGCCGGAATACTTCCCTGTGCTGCAGGAAGCGGCAGGGGAGCGCTTCCGTTGCAGCGTGGTCAAACGCGAAGGCAAGATGCTGGGCTTCCTGGTCACCATCGCCGACGGCGAGACCGCCATCGCCTTCCACATCGGCTTTGACCGCGCCGCCGCCGCCGACCTGCCGATTTACCTGCGCCTGCTGCACGCCGGCATCGCCGACGCCATTGGCCTGGGCTGCAAGCGTGTTTCCTTCGGCCGCACCGCGCTGGAACCGAAAGCGGCGCTGGGCGCACGTCCGGAAACGTTCGGCGTATTGATCCGCCACCGCCAGCCTTTAATGAACAAGGTGATCAAGCATCTTCTGTTGAATATTGACCACGATGACGCCCCCGATCGCAGCCCGTTCAAGAAGGCTGAAGGCAAGGCCGCGTAACATCTGGTTACTTACGCGCTGCTAGGCGCGCGCCTCTAATCTGCTGAGCTCGGTTATCATGTCGACCTTTTGCATAGTCGGCAGCAGATGTAATGAAGTATGGCGTGATCAATTTGTTAAAGGCTGTTGCAGCACAGCTAATTGTGCTGCATCACCTTGCGTTTTACGGGCCGATGGCGGACCACGTGCGCCTTATCCTGCCAGACCTGATCGACTGGCTGGCAGGCAGCGCTCGCATTGCCGTACAAGTGTTCCTGGTGGTGGGCGGCTTCCTGGCCGCCAAATCGCTGGCGCCTAGCGCGCAGCCGGTAATGGTCGATCCGCTGGGCGCTGTGTGGCGCCGCTACGCCAAGCTGGCGCCACCTTTCATCGCTGCGACCCTGATCGCTGCGGTGGCCTCTATGTTTGCATCCCAGTGGATGGACCACCATTCCATTTCCGCTCCGGCCACTGTCAGCCAGCTCGCAGCGCATGCCGTGCTGGCGCATGGCGTGCTCGGTTTCCCGTCGCTGTCGGCGGGAGCCTGGTACGTCGCCATCGATTTCCAGTTATACGCCATGGTTGTGGCCATCCTGTGGCTGGCCGCCCGCATCAGCGGCCCGGTGCGCCGTGCATGGCTGGTGCCAAGCCTGGTCGCTATCGGCAGCGTGCTATCGCTGCTGCACTTCAACCTGGACCCGGATTGGGATAACTGGGGGCCTTATTTCTTCGGCAGCTATAGCCTGGGCCTGGCCGCATGGTGGGCCGGCGATCCGCGCCGCAAGACGCGTGGCGCAGTCCTGGTGCAGGCTGCGATATTCCTGCCGGCCTTGCTGGCGCTGGCCGTGAACTTCCGCAGCCGCCTGGCGCTGGCCATGATGGTGGCGTGTGCACTGGTGATCTGCGGCCGCATGCAGTTCAGCGGTGAAGGCCGTCTGCTGGCCGTGGTCAATTCGCTGGCCCGCACCTCGTACTCGGTATTCCTGATCCATTTCCCCGTTTGCCTGCTGGTGAACGCAGCCTTCACCCGCTTCGCTCCGGCCGATCCGGTGCTGCAAGGTGTCGGCATGTTGACAGCCTGGGGTGCAAGCCTGGCTGCCGGTGCAGCTTTCCATCGCTGGATCGAAGTGCCGCTGGGACGCTTGCTGCAGCCTTCTTCCTCCGCAGCGAGCGCTGCCCAGCGCGCGTAAGCTCGCTTACTCGAGCGCCCAGACGTACTCCATCACCAGCCATGCAGCGACGCGCTTGCCGTCCTGCTCGGCTGGTGTGAATTTGCTGGCGGCTACCGCCAGCAGCGCTGCGTTATCAAGCTCGCTGTAACCGCTCGATTTGAGCTTCCTCGCGCGCTTTACATTTCCTTCCGCGTCGACCAGGAACGCAAGCCTGACGGCGCCTGTCTCTTCGTAGCGCAAGGAGGCGTGGGGCCAGGTTGGCCGGTTAAAGCTCGCAATAGCCGGGCGCGCCACCTTCTTGCCCGTTGCGGGATCCTTGGCGCCGGTGATCAGCGCAGGAAATGCTGCTTCAACCTGGGCCAGCATGGCCGCATTCTGGTCGACCAGCGTGACGGCTTCATTGAATACGGCTGCGGAATCACTTGCCTGTGCTGCCTGCACATATGCCTCTCGCATGGCGGCAGGGTTGCTTGCCCAGTTATATGCGACCAGCAGCGCCGCAACCGCATCGTCTTTCTGTCCTATAGCCATGGATACGGCAGCCAGGTCCGACCAGAACGGAGCGTAATACGGTTGATGGCGGATGGCTTCCTTCGCTGCACCTTCGGCTGCCTGATACTGCTTTTGCTGCAGGTATTGCAGGGTAAGGGCACGGCGGTACGCCGGCAACTGATCGTAATCCTTGTTGGCGTTTTGCAGGACCGTTGTCAGTGCGGCAGCAGGAGAGCCAATGCCTGTGGCCTCGGAGCCAATTCCCGGCCGGGTTTTCGGACTGTCCTGCGTATCCTGCCACTTGGGGGCCAGGGAGGTCAATTGCGCCATTTGCGCAAGCTCATTCGCATGTTCGCCAGCCATGGCGCTTGCCAGCACGCCTGCAATGCAGGCGTTTTGGTCCGGGCAGGCAGGACCGGCGAAGACGAGGCTCGGCGCCATTGCCGCACAAACGATCAAGAAGTGGCTGATTCGCATCGCTCTTAACATCTTTCCAGGAATATTGAGAAAGGCGCAATTATAGGCGCCCCAGTACGAGGCAACTAGGCATTCGGCCATGGCTGGTATATCGTGTAAGAAGCGCAGTGGTCGCTGGAGGCTGTATGTGGCGTTGGCATGCATTGGGAGTCCAGGCGCGAAAATGGCTCTGGCTAGCCTTGGCCGTATGCTGCGCCGCGCGTGCGGCGGAGCCGGCCATGCCGGAGGTCCACGTCGGCATGGGTTTGCCCAAGCCGCCTTATGTCATGGAGTCCGGCACTGAAGGACTGGACTACGACATCGCCAGGCAAGCTCTGGCGTCCGGCGGTTACAAGCTGGTTGGACATATGCTTCCGCAAACCCGCGCACTCGCAATGTTGCGCGCCGGCCAGCTCGATGGGCTCCTGTCTATCAGCGAGGGGATTGGCGGACAGGACTACTTCACAGACAACTACATCGTCTACCAGAACGTCGCGACCACGCTCGCCCGCCGCGACCTGAAGATTCAGCAGATCGAGGACCTGGCCAATTACTCAGTGGCAGCATTCCAGAATGCCAGCATGGTGCTGGGCGACCGCTTCAGCCTCGTGGCCAGCGGCCACTCGGACTACAGGGAAGTGCCTGCCCAGATCACGCAGAACAAGCTCCTGTTTACGGGCAGGGTAGACGTTGTGGTGGGCGACCGCCTGATCTTTCGCTATTTCTCGGAAAAGCTGGAGCCTCAGATTAACACCCGGCAGGCGGTGACCTTCCACAGGATTTTTCCCGAAAGCCCGCGCAGGGCGGTGTTTCGCGATGTTCGCGTGCGCGATGCCTTCAATACTGGCCTGAAGACCATTCACGCCAATGGTACTTACGATGCCCTCATGAAGCAGTACCTTGGACCGCGGCCTTAGCGAACCCGCTGCGCCGGGTCATGCGGACCAGGGACGGCGCTGCGCTGAGCCAGGTGGGGGACTTGGCGACCAGTGCCTGCAAGGGCGCGCTTTCGAGGTGTGCCTGCATGGCGGCGGCATCGGTGTAACGTTCGAAAACGATGATCCGGTTTTCGTTTTCAAGATCGGCGAGCACTTCATATTGCAGCGTACCGGGCTCGGTACGCGAAAATGCCACCAGTTGATCGAGTGCGGCGAGCAGTTCGTGGCGAAATTCAGGGTGGGCGTCAAGCGTGGCAAGCAGGTACATGGAGGCTCCGTGAATGGATCGAGTCCGCAGCTTACGCGATCGGCCTTGAGGGCGGATTGTAGAAATGGGACTTTTCGCGCATCCCCGTGACAATCGCCTGCGGCGTGCAGCCCGTCAATGCGCGCACTTCGTGGATGAAGTGCGGCTGGTCGAAATAGCCCATGCGCAAAGCGGCATCGAGCGCAGGCAGGTCCGGCGAGAGCGCCAGCAGGCGCAACGTATGGCCCAGGCGTGCGATGCGGGAAAATTGCTTGGGACCGAGGCCGTAGGTATCGGTGAACTTGCGCTGGAAGTGACGGCGCGTCCAGCCCGATTGCCGGGCCAGGGCGTCAATGCTGGTGCCCGGCGCGTAATACAATTGGTCGAGCAGGGCGTCCAGCCTGCGCCCGCTGCGATCCTCATGCTGCCGCAGGCGTGCGAGGAAGAATTGATCGAGCGCAGCGGCTCGCGCGGCCGGGCCGTCGGCCTGTGTGAGCTGGTCGGACAGGCGTTCGGCACTATCGCCCCACACTGCGTGCGCAGGCAAATGCTGGTCGTGGAAGTGGGCCAGGGGCTGACCGCAGAAATGCCGAAGGCTACCTCCGCGAAAACGCACGGCGACGAACCCGAGCGCTCCATTGCCGTCGATCGCGATGGCGCGCGTGCGCATGCAAAGGAGGATAGCCCGCGGCGAAACCTGGCCATCAATAAGGTAAGGCGAGCCGTAGTGGAAGACGCATTCCGAACCAGTTCCTGGCGGAAGCCGGGGCGGGAGCGGATGATCGCCCTCCCAGCCCCAATAGCGGTCGATATAGGCACGCAGTTGCGTTGTCGGGCGAAGATGCCAGCTTTGTCGGTGCATGCTGGCGATGTTACCCGATTCCTGCCGACTGCTTAGCTTCCGATGGTCAGCGTCAAAGCAGTGGCGCTGTAATTTGGCGTGACGTTCGCAAAGCCATCTACCGAGATGGTACTGAACTTGCCCTTCAAGCTGGCGGCTGTGATGACGGTCAGCACGTCGCCGGCTTTAGGCTTGTAGCCGTTGGCGAACTTCACGCGTAGCGTGCCGCCGGCAATGGTGGCAGTGGATGCCACCGAGAGGCTGCCTTGGCTGCCGGCAGCGGCGCCGCCGATGTCCAGTTCCAGCGTGGTGCTGCCGCTTAGCTGGGTATATTTGCCGGCCAGCTTCAGCGCGGTTGGTGCATTGGCCACCAGCGTGCCTCCGCTCACGTAAACATCACCGGTGCCGAAGGCAGAGGCGGAGTCGCCTTGCAGCGTGCCTGCGGTCAGCTCCGTGCCGCCGCTCCAGGTGTTTGCCCCGGCCAGCTTCAGCGCGCCACTGCCCTGTTTGACCAGCTTGCCGTTGCCGCTGATGTCATTGCGCCAGCGGTCCACCGCATTGAAGCCGCCTTTGCTGGCATCCATCACGATGACCACGTTGCCGTTGAATGCGCCGTAGCCGTCGGCCGCGGCAAACAGGTTGATCCGGCCCCAGCCCTCCGCATCATCCATCACCGGATAACCCGAGGGCAGGGCAGTCGTTCTCAGGACGACGCGGCGCTGCGCATCGCTCAGGTAGGGCTGGCGTGTCTCCAGCAGCACTTCCGCGCCTTTCGGCACAGGTGCCGCTGCATTGGTCGCGGCAATTGGCGCGAAGCCATAGGTGAGGCGGCGCAGGTAATTAGCCTTGTTGGTCGCGTAGTCGGCAAAACGGTCATTGGCGAGGGTGCCGGATTGCGCGAACGCCGCGAAGGTGTCGGCGTTGGTGCCCGTTGCCGCCATCAGCGTGGCGTGCGCCTGGGCGACTGCGGCAGTTTTCCTGGCCGCGTTCGCAGGATCCGCCAGGTTGGCTGCGGCGCTGGCTTGGCCGAGGATACGGCCGCTCAAGACGTCCAGAGGCGAGTGCATGCCGGCCAGAATGCGCGATTCACCCAGCTCGAGGCCGCGGCTGAGCATTTCCTGGAAACGCTCTGGCACAGCGTACGCCATGGCGACCGAATCGCGCACAGCTTCGGCGGAGTGGCCGCTGGTAAAGCCGCCGTCGGTCGTCGGGGTGCTGCTCTTGGCCGGCACCAGCGTCGGCAGCACTTGCACACTGCTGCTCCAGCGGTAGGGGCGGGCGTATTTGTAGAAGCGCTTGGCCGGTTCGGTCGACGCGTTATTGCCGACCAGGTTCACCAGGTCGACCACGCTGCCGAAACTGGCATTCGCACTACCGCCAACGCCGGTGTTATTGCCGGTGTCGTTATACAGCTTGCTGGTGGCATCGCTGGCTACGGAAGTGATGCTGGTGACCTGCTGGGCGGCGCTACGCCAGGCGTTTGCCAGCGGGCCCATGCCGTCGGTAACGCTATAACCTTTGCCGCGACGGTCATCCAGGTAGGCCTGCACCGCTTGCTCCGCCGTGCGGCTCGCGGTGGCTTTGACGACATAATCGATATTCGCCTGGTGGACCGTGGCGTTGACCACCTTGCCGTCCGGTGTGCCGTCGTTCGGCACGCCGCTCCAGGTTGATGGGACCACGGCCGGGAAGCCATCAACTGCGGGCGCGCTGACGCCGGCGTCGACGATCTCGGTCAGCGGCTTCCAGACATCGAGGAAGCCACTGAGAACGCGCACGCCGGCATTGGTGGACAGCGTCGCGTAGCGCGCGTCGCCGCGCTGGTTGGTGGCGGCGGTGTCGATGAAGGCGGTGACGGTGGGGGCTGCCGCCACTTCGGCAGCGCCTTGGTCGGCTGGCGCTGCCGGGATCGCCAGAGGTTCGTCGGAGGATCCGCCGCCGCAGGCGCCCAGGGCCAGTGCAATACTGAGGGCCAGGAGGTTGCGACGCGTAGAAAGCATTTGCATGTTGTTTGCTGTGCGATGGTTGAAAACGCATCAAGGTAATGAGCGCTTGTGACACAACAATTACGCACGGCGCGATGATGAAAATGTCATCGCATGATATCGAAATCGATATTGGTAAAACTTCTTCTTAGTTCGATAAGCCTTCAGCGCCGAGCGACTCCTCCGCGTCGCTTGCCGGCGTCTCCGGACGCTGGAAATCGAACTGGCATTTGCCGGTGGAGCACGCAAGTCTCATTACCTCCACCGGGAAGTCGACAGGCACCGTCAGCGGATCGTTGCTGTTGACAGCGAAGTAAGCCTTCTTGTTCTTGACGTAGATCTGCACCCTGACTTCCTCGCCAAGCCCAAGTTCGCCAGGAAGCTCGGCACGATGGCGCGCAATAGTGCCATCGGTGGAACGAACGTTGGTGTACATGAACAGCTTCTTGCTGTCCTTGCCGTTTTGCTGCAAGTACAGACAGGCCTGGTCGCTCGGCATGAGCGCGGTCAAACAGATTGACTGCATCGGAGCCCATTTCTCATGGCTTTTCATATCGCTCATCACGAGCGTCAGGCTGCGGCGCTTGTCCGAGTCGAAGCGGTAATCGTTTGCTTCATAGAATCCGCCGGGGACGTCGGCGATCTGGATCCATGGATCGTTTTTGACTTTTTCTTTCTGTGCCGGCAGCTCGAACGACGGCTCGATGCGCTTCAACTCGGCGATGGCTTCCTCGTTGCCGCCCAACGCGGCTTGCTGCAGGTAGATGCGCGCCGTCTTGCTTTCCTTGGCCACGCCGTGACCACCGTCGTAAAGCCGGTACATCAAGTACTGGGCATAGGCATATCCCCCATCGCCAGCCAGGGGCTGCGCCAGACCTAGAGCGGCTGCGTAATCGCGCGGCACCTGGTCGCTATCAATGTATATCCTGGCGAGCAGCAGGCCTGACCAATCCATCTTCAATTCCACGCCTTTGCTGCACCATTTCACTGCCTCGACATGGTTCTTCTCCACGCCGTAACCGTAGAAATAGCGGTAGCACAGGTTATGCACACCATCGTGGTTGCCGTTCATGGCGAACAAACGGGCTACTTCCAGGCCGCGCTGGTGCATGGAAATAGGCACTGGAACTTCACCGTCTTCCGGCGGGATCTCGTCTTCATCCAGTGCTGCCAATAGCGCATCCAATGGCATGGACGTGCCGTTAACCAGCAGGGCGCCGCCCTTCAGCTCCAGTTCGGAAACCAGTTCGCCCTTTTCCAGCCGGGCGTAGTTGTTTGCCAGCGCCTTGCCCAACATGAGTTCGTATATCTCGGCGGCCAGCTTGTCCTTGGGCTGATCAGTGGTATTGCGCTCTGCCATCAGGTTAGCCACATGGCGCAAGATCGGAAGTGGCAGGTTCATCTTCACTTTGCCCACCAGCTTTTTCAGGACCGCATCGCGGTCAATAAAATCCGATGCAACAACACCTGGCATCGATAGGCTAGCCGTGATGCGCACCTTGCTGCCCTGGTAGCTGGCGCTGATGTTGTTGAATTCCAGCGCGGCGCCGCGCTGCAGGATCAGCTTTGCCAGGTCCAAAACCTCATGCGCATCGGCTTGCGTCATTTCGGCAGGACGTTCACTCCTGTTGCGCATGCGTTCCGATATCACGCGGATCTGTTCAATGGCAGCGATGTCCAGGTTGCGCCATCGCATGTCTATATGCAGGCCATCAATCTGTTCGTCAGCCATGGCGATCCGGTCAGTCGTCATGTCGAAGCGAACGCTTGCGAGACCTTTCCTGACTTGGGAGTCGAGCTGGAAGCGGTTGCCCTGCAGATTGAACAACTCGCCGCTTGCCGCGTCGGAGTAGCGAATGCTGCCGATGTCAATGCGCGATTTGGAACGCCATTGATCGCTCTGCTTTTGGCCGCCCATGAACATATCGCGCAGTTCCAGCCGGCCGGACTTGTCTGTGACCGTTAAGGATGGCCAGTTGCCGGCGATGTTCATCGCGCCACGAGGCTGGGCGCCAAGTTGCAAGGTCAAATCGCTCCAGTTGACCGTGGTGCCATCTTCCACATATTCGCGGCCCGGCACGCTGACCTTGTAGTTGCCGTTCTTGCCAGGCAGGCGTTGCACGCGCAAGGGTTCCGGGGTGCCAAACACCGTCTCTACGGCTGCTTTTTGCTCCGGCGAGTAGCTGGCGTTACCTGGCAGGTCGGGCCGGAACGGTTTGCCCGGCGCTGGCTTAAGGCGTGCGGCGAATTCCTTCGCGAGGTAGTCGAGGGCAATTGTACTTACGCTGGGCCTGGATGGTGCCGATGGCATTTCACCGGCTTGGACGATCAGGGGGAGGGCGATGAGGGATATTGCGAAGGTGGACTTAAACAAGATGCTTGTATCGGTTGAATTTTTTTGCGAATCCAAGATTATAGGGCGGGGCGCGGGAGGGAATATGCGCACATTGTCACGTAAATGATGAGTTCTCGGTTTGTCCAACCGGCCACGGGGCGAGCAGAAACAAAAAAGCCCACGAATCGAAATTCGTGGGCTTCTCTGCGTATCTTGGTAGGCCGTGCGGGGCTCGAACCTGCGACCAACGGATTAAAAGTCCGCTGCTCTACCAACTGAGCTAACGACCCAAGGTTCTAATTTCGAATGGTAGGCCGTGCGGGGCTCGAACCTGCGACCAACGGATTAAAAGTCCGCTGCTCTACCAACTGAGCTAACGACCCGTCGAAAGAAGAAGCGAGATTATAGGCTGGGTCGGCCCAGCTGTCAAATGCCCGCCTGCACTTTTTACTTGATCGATTTCAGGCGGTCCTTGGCAGTGGCGGCCGCTGGGGTGCCTGGGTAGTTCTTGATCAGTTCCTGCAATGTTTTTTTGGCATTATTGACTGCCTTCAGCTCCGTCTGGCAGCTTGCAATGTTCAGCAGGGCGTCGGCGGCTTTCGGGTTGTCGGGCCAGGTCTTGACGACCACTTGCTGTGCCGTAATGGCGTTCTTGCAATCGCCCTGGGCGTAATGTGCGTTACCCAGCCAGTACTGGGCGTTGGGAGCGTAGGCCGAGGCTCCGAAGCGCTTCACGAAGTCGCCCAGCGCGCTTGCCGCACCTTTGTAGTCGCCGCTCTTGAACTGCGCCATCGCATTATCGTAGGCGTTCTGTTCGTCCATGTTGACCGAGGAGGTCTGGCCGTCGATAGTCACCTGGCGCGGCTCGAGCTTTTTCAGGCGCGCGTCGAGGTCGGTGTAGAAGTCCTTCTGGCGCTTCTGGGCGACCTGGATTTCGTTCAGCAGGATTTCAGTCTGGCCGCGCAGGCGTGCAACTTCTTCGCGCAGCTGGTCCTGCTGCGAAATCATGTCCAGCGTCGTGCTCTTGTCGGTCTTGGTGTCGATCAGGTTTTTCAGGTCCGCCTCCAGCTTGGCGACCTTGGACTTCAGGTCCATGATGGCCTTGCGCGCTTCGTCATCGTCGAACAGGCCGGCCGATGCGGTCAGGGGCAGGGTGGCAGCAAACAGGGCTGCCATCAGGGCAGACTTAGTGAATTTCATTTTTCTTCCTTGCACAAAAAAAGAAATGGGGCAGGGCGCAGTATAAACTGCGCGCTGCCCCTTGTGCGGCATTGTTAAGCTAGCGAATT